>Ga0256405_10000205_pt1 | contig 196890 bp, 186 predicted proteins | sample RumenRJG_02DNA_FD_189096 | JGI IMG/M metagenome (GOLD analysis project Ga0256405, IMG submission 189096) | Bovine rumen microbial communities from Lethbridge, Alberta, Canada - RJG_02 | ecosystem: Host-associated > Mammals > Digestive system > Stomach > Rumen | place: Canada: Alberta...
ACACTCCCAACTGAGTAGTCAAAGCTACAAAACAAAATCAATTGTCCACAGTATCTGAGTTGTATTGAACCACGGAGATGAAAGAAAGGAAAAGTGGTGTTTTAGCTTCTGCAAACATCATACAAGACAACATGGGAATAATTGATAACTTAAACGAAAAGGGGTCTTTTTCATACGCTTCGGGACTGGATTATGAGTATGTAGTTCTTCAGGTAACGCTGAAAGAGAAGTTCATTGGAACAGGTTCCAAGAATCTGACAGAATTGGAAAAAGTTATCAATGAACAGGCTAAGAAAGGGTACAGACTTCATACAATATCGACTGCCAGTGCTGGCAGCAGCGGTTTGATGGGCGGAGATAGAATACAGGCTACTATGGTCTTTGAGAAGGCTAAGGAAAAGTAGTTTTAGATATTGTGGATATAACAACCGGCAGACTCCCATACAGGATCTGCCGGTTGTTGTATTAGCAGCGAAAACAATGACTGCCTCTGCTATAATAAGAAAGGAATCCAAACTTGGATATCCGTAAACCGAAAGGAGCACAAAAGCAATGAATATGTATAGAGAGGTCAGAGATAGACTTGGATTAACACGTGATCAGGCAAGCGAGTTGCTCGAGACCATTGAACCGGGAAAACTAGAACGCATTGAAAGTGAAAAACAGCTGCCAAGTCCTGACGATGTTATGATAATGGCGGACAAATATAGTGAGCCGAATATTCGCAATTATTATTGTGCAAATCAGTGCCCGATGGGGCAGCACTATGTTCCAAGGATTAAATTTATCGACTTAGAGAAAACTGTTCTCAAGCTTGTCGCCTCTCTAAATGCAATGCATGATAAGAAGACTCAAACGATAACAATGTGGAAACGTAAATAGTGAGTTTTACATAAAGGAAACGAATGATGGAGGTATTATATGAACACAATCTTTTTAACAGTTCCAGTAACGGACAACGCCGGAGAGAACACTGAAGAAATGTGGAATAGGGATGAGTTTATGGAGAAGGTAAAAGCTGCTTTAAAGGATGAACGAGTAAGAACATCGTTGCGGTTAATATCGATTGTAGCGCCGCTTGCTGCGGGTCCAATGGGGGCGGCAACTGGAAGAATTCTCCCCTCAGTTGCAAAGGGACTAAAGTATGCACCCCACGCAATTAATTGCGTTATGGCATTCACAGAAGGGTAGCAGCAGATGACGAAACAAAAAGGACTTAAATACATTAATACTACGAAACAAGATGGAGGTAATAAGATGGATACGAATGAAATCAAAACAGTAGGAAGAGGTCCTGCGGTAATGGGAATAGATGCAACTATTGAGGGATGGAAGTACTTTGTAGATGTGATCAAGGAAGGCTTTGCATCTGTTGATAAAGCATATAATCCGGTCCAGGAAATGCTATCAAAGGAGCACGAAACATACCTAAAAATAGTAGAAGATAATGATTGCTCGGATGAACTTAGAAAAGATGCTGCAAGGAATGCAAGAGAGTCAAGCGCTGCAGCACAGACGGTAGCTTCAAATCGCATGGCAGATGTTCTGAAAATCGTTGGAGCCTTTGCTACTGTGACGGCGGCTGCACTTGGGGGAACACAGTATATCAAATATTTTAATAGGTAAAAGTAGCGTATAGTTGTAAATGGCCACAATGCGTGGCCATTATTGCTATATAAGTATAATCAAGTAAAATATGAAGTAGAAAACTCTTGCTAGTTGCTAATATTTTAGCCAACTTCATTAAGGAAAGGAAAAGCACGATGGCGAATAAGCTTGATGTAAAAAAGATTGCAGGTAGCGCAAAAGACTTTGCTAAGAAGGGAATCGACAAGGTCGATGTCGATGCTATCAGAGGAAAGGCTGTGGAAATCAAAGACTCTGTTGAAGATAAAAAAGACGAACTCCAATTCAAACTTAAGGAACTCGACATACAGCTCGAGGAATCCATCAATGCTTACAATGAAGAATATGCCAGAATGAATGATGAAGGGCTTAATCTGTACATACAAAGGACGCGTGCTGTCGATGCTATAGACAATGTAACGGAACTGGTAAGTAGCATCGCAAACAGCCCTAAGTCGTTCGATAGTGACTTTGAAGAAATCAACAAGAACAAGCTCGCATTCAAGGGGGCTGAGGACTTCGCAGAAAAAGAACTACAGGACGCCCGTGTAGCTGCCGGTGGTGCAGGCGCTGGCATTGCAGCTGGCGCAGCAGTCATGAGTGCTGCACCAACTGCTGCAATGTGGATCGCAACCACATTTGGTACCGCATCAACCGGAACGGCTATATCCACACTGTCGGGAGCAGCTGCAACCAATGCTGCCCTAGCATGGCTCGGTGGTGGAGCATTGACTGCAGGTGGTGGAGGAGTAGCAGCAGGGAATGCACTCCTTGCGCTTGCAGGTCCTGTCGGGATGGGCATTGCAGGAGTAAGCCTGCTTGCTTCTATTGCACTCTTCTCTCGTAAGAGAGTTCTCAATAATAAAGAGAAAAACAAAGAAATAGAGTCCATCAAGGAGAACACGGCAGCTCTTAAAGAAGTTACAGAGACTATACATACGATTAATGCCGAGACGATCACGCTTAGGGAAGAACTAATGAAACAGTTCTCGGATAACATGGAACTGTTTGGTGCAGACTACAAGTCTCTCGATGATGCAGCCAAGATTCGACTTGGCGCAATGGTGAATAACACAAAATCTCTGTCAGCTTTGTTTGCTAAGACTGTATAAAGGTGTCAGCTATGGAACGTGAAAACAATGCTCAATTTAATTTGCGCGAGATCCTTCGGCAGTGCAGATCCACATTGGATGATCTAAACGAAAACTCGCTGGTAGCTAAGCTGCGAGAACAGAACAATATCTTTGACAATGCCCTCCAACTCATCGAGAAGTATCTGCCTGTAGCTGAAAATGCATTGGATCAGGATAGAAAAGAACTAGGTACCAAGGCCGCAACGATATTTTTGATTAATCTATGGTCAAAACTTAGTCAGGGAGGAACGGTCGCCGAACTGACTAAAGATGATTGGCGGGATGTTATGGGAGGAGCTGCAGAAAATGCGGTTTCAATAGACCCTCAAGAATACTCTCTAATGGTGTTTGATTTATACAAGCGGTCAATAAAACTCGCAATTACACCTATGAGCGAGAATGCGTCAGAATCTGTGATAAACAGGTTGGATGAGATCGTATCGCTAATGGAAGGGTATGATGAGGCTCTTAGATCGGGAGAGATGTCTGAAGTCGCATTTATAGAAGAAAACATGTGGCTTAGTCTTGAGGCGATATTCCTGGTAATGACAGATCGAATGAGCCATATGTTGCTTTCAGATAAACGCAGGGAGCTGGCCGAAGCTGTCAGCGCGTTGGTGTTCCAGAAGATAAGAAATCAGCATTACGATGAGGAACTTGCAGCAATAAATGAATGCCTGGAATACCAGAGCAAGCTGGATCAAAGATTAACAGAGCGGGTCAACGCTTATATAGATGCGTTAAGGGACGAGTTGGATGCATTTGATGCGATGGTGGAGAAGGCGTTCGATACTAGTGACTTTAAGGCCGCATTCAAAGGCTCCATTGAATTAGCAGAGTCATTAGGAGCAGATGGAATCCTTCAGACGCAGGATGAAGTAGATGACTTTTTTCTTTCATAGAGATCCCCATATTAGAGCGATTATCTTACAAAAACAGCAGACTGGTTATATAAAACCGCTCTGCTGTTTTCTTATAGTGACAGCAGTAACAATACAAAGGAGGGCTCTTCGTGAAAAAGCGGATCGTCAGAATCATCATTATTTTGCTTGCCATATTGCTGCTGCTCTGGCTGGCGCTTAAGATATATATATCGATAGAGGAAAGGAAGCGTGCGGATATGCCCAGCAATGCAGATAAATATAACGCAGACCAACTGACAAAACATAGCGGATCACCGCTCGAAGGGAAGATAATCATATTTCTCGGCAGCAGCGTGACTTATGGTGCCGCAGCTGAAGGCCAGTCCTTTGTAGAACTTTTCGATGCTGTGGATGGAGTCAATGCAATAAAAGAAGCTGTGAGCGGGACTACGCTGGTAGATAAGACTTCAGTCCTTGCGGATGTTGCTTTCGGTAATGGTGATAGCTACGTAAAACGCCTGAAGCAGTTGGACACAAACATAAAGGCGGACTGCGTGGTCGTTCAATTATCGACTAATGATGCCACACTGAAACTCCCGCTAGGTGAGATAAGCGGCAGTACAGATATTGCAGGCTTTGATACACAGACTGTCACAGGCTCGATGGAGTGGATCATTCGATACAGCCGTGACACATGGAATTGCCCGGTAGTCTTCTACACAGGGGCGCACTACGACAGTGCTGAGTACGCGGCTATGGTGGACCGCCTAATGGAACTGAAAGAAAAGTGGGATATCGGAGTAATCAACCTGTATACCGATTATGCGTTCAATGATATAGATAAGGAGTCGTACGCCTTGTACATGGCTGATCCGATCCATCCTACCAAAGCAGGCTATGTCGAATGGTGGTTCCCGAAGATGGAAGAGGAACTGATCAGGATCCTGGTGAACTAGATCTCAAGTCCCAAAAAACTCCCGACATTTGCATATAATAAAAAGCGGGAGGGAAACACATGAAGTGGATTCTTGGAGCAATATTGATAATACTTGCCATTGGTTTTCTGGGAATGCTGCTTCCGGCGATCATAGGCATTGCAGCCGGGATCGCGCTGATCAGATCAGGCAGTATCATAGACGGACTGATAGCCATAATCGCAGGCATTGGAATCAATGCGGCAATGCTCTATGGCGGCTATGCCGAAGGAAGCTCCGGCGGAGGTTACAGCCATGCCGATGATGAATGCCCATATTGTGGCAGCGGAGATACTGACGGAAACCACTGCTATACATGTGACGACGATTTCTGATCGATGTTATTTGAAGATCTCGTCTCCGCTCTTGTTATCCAGACCAGGGTGGATGTCGAAGCGGACAGAGCCGACTCTTGCACGGCCGTGAACAGCCTGCTCGACCATGTATGTTCCTCTGATACCGAATCCGCCGCAAAGCTCGATAGCTGTGCAGCCCTTATTTACCATTTCATCTGCGGCGCGGGCAGCCTCGTCAAGTGTTGAAACGCCAATAGTCGTAAGACTTATCTCAGGAGTGTCGATCGTGGAACGATGGACGGACGGATCTGCCTCAGGGGCAAGAAAGATAAAAGCAGCATTAAGCATGTGATGTTCTCCTTTCATAGCAATTGATTTAGCTGATTATAGCACGCAAACACCAGGTCCAATCGTCAAGATTGGACTATTTCTTTCCTCGTATTCAAAGACAACTCAAGTATGACTTGAGTTTTGCATTGTAAGTTCAACTGCTGCTCGCTACAATAATGATGGAAGTCCTCCTACAATAATCTTGTAAGGAGAAGGGAGGAAAACAGATGAGTATAGGGGCAAACATAAGAAACCTGAGAGAAAATATGAAGGACGGCTCAAAGCTGACTCAGGAACAGCTCGCCGAGAAGATCGGTGTGACATTTCAGGCGGTTTCGTCTTGGGAACGCAACGAGTACCTGCCGGAGACCGGCAATGTTCTAAACCTGATGAAGGCCTTGGATGCTTCTGCAGACGCTATCCTGGACGACAGAAAGTGGGACTTCGAGACAAAGAAAGAGATCTACGACTGGGAGCATATGAAGACCTATGTCAAGACCACAGCAAAGAACAATGACATGCGCAACACGCTAGAAGCGGTCGACTTTGCAGTCGAGGCGCACAAAGGCCAGCCGAGAAAGAACAGTCCGGAAACGCCGTACATCTATCATCCGCTGAACATGGCGTGTCACGCACTGGCTATGGGGATAAAGGACGATGCGATCATCGCGGGCATACTCCTTCACGATGTGGTCGAAGATTGCAAGAAAGCAGATGAAAGTAAATACACACCTGAAGATCTGCCGGTAGACGATGAAGCAAGAGAGATCGTCAGACTCATGACGCACGAAAAGACGAACGATGAGAATCGAGATGAGGTGATGGATGCGTATTACGCAGCACTTGCCGAAAACCCAAAAGCGGCGCTTGTGAAGTGCATCGACCGCTGCAACAATATGACCACGATGTCTTGGGGGCTTAGCCGTGAGCGCATATACCGCTATATTGTCGAGACTGACAAGTATTATCCGGCACTTCTGAAAACAGTCAAAGACACCCCTGAATTCAACAACGCGGCGTGGCTCCTGAAGTACCAGATAGAGAGCATGCTGGATATTTACAAAAGGCTGATGCAATGAAGATACATATACTCAACTGCGGATACATCAATATTCATAAGGACCTGCTTTACAACGGCGGCAATATGGCGGGAGACATGCGCAAAGCGGTAATGGCGCCCGCCTCAGCGCGGGTCACTCTGCCGGTCTATGCTTATCTCATAGAGCATCCGGCGGGACTGTTCCTGGTGGACACGGGCTGGAGCAGATCTGTCAGCCCGGAAGGCGTATATGACCCGGCAAGCGCAAATAAGGAACTGCCGAGGCATCTTGCGGCAATGTACAGACCGTACGTGCCGAAAGGTCAGGCTGTAGACGAGCAGCTCGCCGCGATGGGCATAAGCCCGGCCGACCTTAGCGCCGTTCTGATCACGCACCTCGACCCCGACCACGTCTCGGGTCTGAGGTCAGTAAGGCGGGCGAAGCGTGTCATCATTCCCGAAGATGAGGCGTATTGGTCGGTCCGCACCAAATACCGCATACGCCAACCGAGAGATCTGTGGGATATAGAAGAGAAGGAGAGGGTGTTCTACAGAGGGCATCTCCTTGGGCCTATGCACAAGGCCTTCGACGTTACCGGAGACGGCAGTATAATGATGGTGAACATTCCCGGCCACACAGACGGCATAGCAGGAGTGCTTGTAAAGAGCGGCGGCAAGTTTGTGCTGCTGGTTTCGGATGCGGCGATCTCAGCACGAAGCTGGGAGAAGATGGAGGCGCCGGGATACGCGGCCGACTATAAGCTTCAGTACAAGACACTACGCTGGATAGCAGAGATGTCAAAAGACCCGGGGTGCGCAGGAGTGCTGTGCAGCCATGACCCGGATCCTCAGCAAGGGCAAACGACAGTGACCATATGAGGGGAGCGCTGTTATTGAGGCACAATACTTATTGTTTATGATATACTATAAACAGGTTAACAATTTCAGCAGGCAGTAATCATAGTAAGGAGCAGAAGCAATATGTTTTGAACCAAAAGGTAAAGATGTGAGATTCGAGAGGGGGGATCGATCATGCAAACCAGAGAAGAGAAACTTATAAAACTTGCGCAAATTTTGTGTGCCGGGGATCTGTACACAGGGCCTGACAGTCCGGAGTACAAACTGCTGGATTTTTTACTGGAAGATGATGAGATAGAGGTGCTGAGCCATATGCGTCCGGCCATACCGATGACCGCAAGTATGATCGCGGCCCTGTCCGGGCTTCCTCTGAAAAAGACCAGAAAGATCCTTGACGGAATCGCTGATAAAGCTTGCTTTATAGATTTTCAGATCCCAAAGACAAAGCAAAAGGTCTATATAATGATCCCGTATGCCCCTGGAATATTTGAATTCCAGATGGTAAGACCCGGTTACGCCGAGGCTCATCCCGAGGTAGCCAAATGGTTTTGGCAGCACCAGTTTGAATCGCATTCAGATGTTTTGCCTACAAACCCTATGGGCGTAGGCATAATGAGGGTCATCCCGGTGGAGGCTGCTCTGCCTGCAGAGACCCGGGCCCTGTCGCTTGAGAGGCTGAGTGTCCTTATCGAAGCTTCACCTTTACAGATCTTCTGCAAGGTGCCTTGCCAGTGCCGCAGAGTCCGCGAAAGTATGGGAGAGGGGACCGGAGAATCTCCTGACGGAATGTGCATATACATGGCTATGGCGGCAGAGACCATGCTGCGGCACGGAATAGGAGAAAGGATCACTAAAGAGCAGGTGTACGAACATCTACGCATGGTCGAAGACCTCGGGTGCATCCACCAGATAACTACACTGATCAACGGAATGACTCTGGCTATATGCAATTGCCAGCCATCGAGCTGCATGGCTATCGGAGGGACCGCGTATTTCAACACTCCTAATTTTTCGAGGAGCAATTATGTATCAGAGATCGATGCCGAGAAATGCACTGCGTGCGGGCAATGCGTAGAGATATGTCCTAACAACGCACTTAGGCTCGGACAGAAGATCTGTTCAAAGACACCGATAGTACATCAGATGCAGGACCTGCCAGATGATCTCGAATGGGGACCTGAGCGCTGGAATCCTGAGTACAGAGACACAAGACAGAATTCAGTAGAAACAGGTTCTTCCCCATGCAAGGTAAAATGCCCGGCGCATATCGCGGTCCAGGGTTACATAAGACTTGCGGCCCAGGGCAAGTACATGGAGGCTCTCGAACTTATAAAGAAAGAGAATCCTTTGCCGGCTGTCTGCGGGCGCATATGTCCTCACGACTGTGAAAGCGAGTGTACAAGAGGACGTATCGACGATCCTGTTGCGATCGATGAGATCAAAAGGTTTATCGCTGACCGCGAACTTGATGCCGCGCATAGGTATATCCCTAAAAAGACCTGGGACTTTGATACCAAGGTAGCAGTGATCGGGTCTGGTCCTGCAGGCATATCCTGCGCGTACTTCCTCGCAGAAAAGGGCTATAAAGTAACGGTATTCGAGAAAGAAGTCAAGCCGGGCGGAATGCTCACAAACGGCATTCCTGAATTCAGGCTCGATAAAAATGTGGTAGACGCTGAGATCGATGTGCTACGTGCTCTGGGTGTAAAATTCAGGTGCGGCATAGAGGTAGGAAAGGACGTAACTATCCCTCAGCTCAGAGAGGAGGGATTCAAGGCGTTCTATCTTGGCATCGGTCTTCAGAACGGCGGAAAACTGGGTATTCCGGGAGACGATGCTGAAGGCGTCATGCCGGGTGTGGACTTTGTAAAGAGCATCAACCGCGGCAACAATGTAAAACTATCCGGAAAGGTAGTAGTCATCGGAGGCGGAAGCATCGGAGCAGATGTCGCGAGGACAGCGGTGAGATACGGAGCTGAGAGCGTAGATCTGTACTGCCTCGAAAGTTATGATGATATGCCTATGGGTGTGGAAGACCAGGCTTTCTGCAAGGCCGACGGTGTCACCATACACGACGGCTGGGGCCAGACAGAGATAATCAAGCGCGCAGGCAAATGCAAAGGCGTAAAATTCCGCAAGTGCATCAGTGTGAAAAACGAGGAGGGGCGTTTCGACCCTAAGTTTGATAACAGCGAGACCTGCGAGGCCAGATGCGATACAGTTTTGTACTGCATCGGTCAGCGTCCTGACTGGGGCAAACTGCTCACCGGTGTCAACGTTGAGCTTGACAGTAGGGGACTCGTCGTGGCAGACCCTCTTACATATCAGACAAGTGAGCCTGATATCTTTGCTGGAGGAGATATCTACACGGGGCAGAAGTTCTGCATCGATGCCATAGCAGCCGGCAAGGAAGCAGCGATATCTATTACTCGCGCTACAAAGAAAGGCCACAGCCTTACGATCGGAAGAAACCGCAGAGAATTCATTGCCCTTGACAAAGATGATCTCGATTACGACCAGATAAGCTATGACAACATCTCAAGACAGGTGCCAAAGGTAGACCCTGCCAAGGTGCTGAGCAGATATGATGAAAGGCTTGGCCTGACCGAGGAGCAGATGAAAGCAGAGACCGAGCGCTGCCTCAAATGCGGAGCTACGGTGGTAGATCAGAACAAGTGCCTCGGGTGCGCCCTGTGTACCACGAGATGCAAATTCGATGCCATACATATCGTTAAGAAGTATAATGTGCCGGTCCACTCGCTTCCTTTCCGCGGTAGATTCGTCGAGAATTACAGGAAAGAAAGAGAGCGGAAAATCGAGATAAGGAAGATAAAAGAAAGAGACGGTAACGGTTAGATAATGTAATAGTTGCAATCCCACGGAAGCGCCCTGGTACCATATCAGGGCGCTTTTTATTTTGGGCAGGGAGGGCTAAGTGAGATATAATCGGAGTGTGATCATGGACCACAATTTCAAACAAGGCATTTGATGATAACGGAAATGGAAAAACAATGGAAAGATTCGAATGGCAGCATGAGCCTGCAGAGTATAAGATCGATCGCGGCAAGATCGAGATAACCACAGAACCGCATACCGATCTGTGGCAGAGGACGTATTATCACTTTCGTAATGATAACGCTCCGGTGCTGCAGATGGAGACTGATGAGAAGTACTTCTCGTTTATAGTGAAAACAGATTTTTCAGACAGCCACCACCGCTTTGACCAGTGCGGTATCGTCATGTATCTGGACAGCGAGAACTGGCTGAAAGGATCTGTCGAATATGAAAACGAGACGTTCCAGCATCTGGGATCCGTTGTGACCAACAACGGCTACTCGGACTGGGCGACCACGGAGATACCCGCAGACGTTAAGGTGATGTGGTACAGGCTGAGCAGAAGGGAAGACGACTACTGCATCGAGTGCTCGCGCGATGGCGTGCATTTTTCGCAGATGCGCGTATGCCACATGTGGAAAGGCAGCGGAAGGATCCGCTTTGGCATCTACGCCTGCAGCCCGGAGGACTCATCCTTCAAAGCAGTGTTCACAGACATGCAGATCACGGAATGCGCATGGAAAGCACATGACGGACAGCAGCCAGATGCGGAGTGCTGATGTCTAATACATCACCATATGGTATCATTAAAACATGGCAAGCATAGACAGGTTTGATTTCAATATCAATGCAGTGGGAGACATAAGAGCCCTCAAGCATTACAACGCTTTGGTCGGTGAAAACTGGCCTGTTGTTTATGTGCTGAATAATGATGGAGAGGCTTATGTCGGCGAGACCGTAAATGCGGCGAGGAGAACCGAACAGCATTTGGGCAATGCAGCAAAACAGACTCTTACAGAGATTCACATTATCTCAGACAAGGACTTCAACAAGTCTGTAGTTCTCGATCTTGAGTCATATCTTATTAAGCATATGGCTGCCGATGGAAAGTACAGGCTTTTGAACGGCAACAACGGAATTCAAGATCACGATTATTACGATAGAAGCGTATATGAGGATAAATTCCGGATCATCTGGAACAAACTCAGGAAACTAGGCATAGTCAGCCGCTCCATAGAAGATATAGAAAACTCTGAGTTGTACAAGTATTCGCCATACAAGTCGCTTGGCAGCGAGCAGTTCCAAACTGAGATGGAGATACTGCAGGCACTCGAACAATACAGACACAGTGAAAATGGTGCCAGGATAATCGTTACGGGAGGAGCCGGTACCGGCAAAACTATCCTCGCGATATACCTTATAAAGCTCTTTGCAGACATCAATAGCAAAGGTGGCGAGGAGACTGATCCTGATGACTACCTTGATGAGGATTTGGAGGTAGTCTATGCGGCAGAGCGTATCGACAACATCGAAAAGATAGGCATAGTCTTCCCGCAAAAGTCACTCAGGTCTTCGCTGAAGGATGTATTCAAGGGAATCAAGTCACTGAGTCCTGACATGGTTCTCGACACGACCGATGTGGTCAATAATTACCTCGAGACAGATGAGAAGTATGATCTTCTTATAGTGGACGAAGCACATAGACTTAAGTGCAGAAACAAGGGACACCTGTCATTCTATGGCAGATTCGATAAGTGCAATGAGGATCTCGGCCTGGACAAGATGACCGGCACCGAGCTGGACTGGATATACAAGTGCAGCCGCAATCAGATAGTATTCAGAGACGAACTTCAGACTATAAGGCCATGCGACATCGACGCAGAAGACTTTAAGGAAATTACTGAAGAACGCTATCCAAGCAATGTCGTTTATCAGGCGCTGTCAACGCAGTGGAGATGCCTTGGCGGCAACGGATATATAGATTACCTTCGCAAAATAATGAGCGGTACGGCGACAGAGTATCAGAAGGTAGAGAACTATGACTTCAGGCTGTACGATGATGTTGGCAAAATGCATGAAGACATAAAGCGCCTGAACGAAGAGTATGGCCTTTGCCGCATGGCTGCAGGCTATGCGTGGAAGTGGGTCACCAAGAAGGACAAGAAAGCATATGACATAGTCATTGGTGACACAAAACTCCGATGGAATGCCACTTACGATAACTGGATCACAACTCCTAATGCGGTGAATGAAGTCGGATGTATCCACACGGTCCAGGGTTATGACCTCAATTACCTTGGAGTCATTATTGGAGAAGACATTAAGTACAATCCTGTGACAAACACCATATATGCAGATAAAGACTGCTATTTTGACCAGCAGGGTAAGTCAGGCGTAGCCAACGACCCTGAGGCGCTGAGAGAATATCTGCTGAACATATACATAACACTTATGACGAGAGGTATCCGCGGCACATTTGTATATGTATGCGACCCGGCACTGAAGGACTACATGGCGCGATTCATAGATAAGGCTTAACAGAAAAGCATGTCTTGATGGGATTATTCCATATGAACATAAATAGTGTGATTGGCTATTTAGCAATAATCAATATCGTGACATTTTGTCTTTATGGCATGGACAAGTCAGCTGCAGTGAAAGATAAGAGGCGTATACCAAATCGGGTACTTCTCGCTCTTGCTGCAGTAGGTGGATCAATAGGAGCGTGGGCAGGCATGTACACGTTCAGGCATAAAACTCAAAAGTGGTATTACAAGATCACAGTTCCGGCGATGCTGCTTCTGCAGATAACGCTGATCGTGCTTCTGATGAACCGCTGATGATGAAGAGGGACAGAGATATGCAGTTTCGACAGGCAAAAGTAGAAGATATAGATGGCATAAAAGTGCTGCTCAGAAAGTATCACAGGGATACGATCTCAGATGAAGATCGTCCGGACGGCTTTGTTACTACGGCAATTACTGATGAACAGCTGACAGAACTCATCGAGAAAGAGGATGGTGTCACGATCATTGCTGAGCCATCGGAGAGCGGTCCTGACAGAGTCCTCGGATTTTGCTTCGCGGCACCGTGGGAATTCTGGTCGGCGTGGCCGCTTTTCAGGCACATGATGGACATTATCCCTGACTACGAATTCGAGGGGAAGAAGCTTGTACTGAGCGATACATACCAGTACGGTCCGATGTGTGTTGACCGGTCTATACGCGGCACGGGGGCATTTGAGAAACTGTTCTTTGCAAGCCTTCATCAATTTAAGGACAGATTCCCGATCATGCTGACATTCGTTAATCAGATCAACAAGAGGTCTGAGAATGCGCATACCAATAAAGCGCATATGCAGACCATCGGGACATTCGATTTCGGTGACAACCATTACTTTCTGATGGGTATACGCACGGACTTTTCTGAGTAATACGCAGTAAGCAAACATAAAAGTAGAGGCACAGCATAGCAATGAGCAAAATCATTTACATAGCACTTGAATACTTTCTTGTTTATTCATTCCTGGGATGGTGCACTGAGGTGGCATACCAGGCGGTGAAAAGAGGACAGATCATAAACCGGGGCTTTCTGAACGGCCCGGTTTGCCCTATATACGGATTTGGCGTACTGGCCGTTTTCCGCATGCTTGAGGCTGCGGGCAAGGGCGACCTGCATGTGCAAAATGCCTTCATGGTGTTCATCTTTGGCGTGGTCCTGGCTACTGCGATAGAGCTGTTTGGCGGCTGGGCGCTCGATAAGCTCTTCCATGCGAGATGGTGGGATTATTCCGATCAGCCATTTAACTTGCATGGGTATATATGCCTCGAATTCAGTATTATCTGGGGTCTTGGGATACTGCTCGTCGTACGAGGAGTCAACCCTGCGGTGACGCATGCCCTGAGTCTTGTACCTGAGCGTGTAGGCTGGGTGCTCATTGTGATCTTTATGGCCGTATTTGTTGCCGATCTCATTATCTCTGTACTGGTAATGACAGGTCTCAACAAGAGAATGGCAGAGATAGATGAGATGAGAGATAAGATGCGGGTAGTAAGCAATGATCTGAGCGAAAGAATCGGCAGTCGCGCCATAGGTACCGCGCAGCATTTAGATGAGGCGAAAGTGCAGGCCTCGCTTGCAAAGACCGAGGCGAAATCACGTGTGGATCAGAAGCGTGATGAGTATGAGGCAAGGCGTCGTGACCTGATCGCAAAGATCAGAGCCAGCAGGCACTTCGGAGCGGGCAGACTGCTCAGAGCCTTCCCTGAGATGAAGCACAGAGACTATCCTGAGCTGATCGAAATGATCAAAGCAGAGCTGCAGAAATAGCATATCTTTAGCATATGGCAATGAGAGACAGAAGCAGAGAACTGAAAATGCTGCATGAGACGCTTCAGATACTGGAGCAGGGTTACTATGTCAAAAATGGCAGAAGGGTGCAGCTGAAGCTTTCGCGGCGTGATATGGAAGAGATCTATGTGTATCTGCCGGACGAAGTCAAGAAGAACGGCAGCCGCAAGGATTTTGAGCCGCCTTACGTTATAGGGCGCTGCGTCTACAGCTGCGAGAATATGGACTCCTTTGCGCTGGCAAGAGAGCGTGTCAAAGACTTCTATTACTTCGATAACGACATTCCGGATATCCTCGTTATGAATCTCGCTAATCCGGTGGATCCGGGCGGCGGGGTAAGGCGCGGTGCGAGAGCTCAGGAAGAAGATCTTTGCAGGTGCAGTTCGCTGCTGCTGTCACTTGAGAGCGATGCTGCGCGCAGGTATTACGACTACAACGAGAGCCTCGGCACATATATGGGATCCGATGCCCTCATGATAACCCCTAAGGTGGAGATCATCAGAGACAGCAACGGTGAGCTTCTCGATGATACTGTCGTAGTCTCGGTGGTAACATGTGCGGCACCGATGGTCTTCTATGGCAAAGAGGGCATGAGCGACGCTGAATATGATCAAATGATGTACGACCGCATAAGCGGTTTGCTCAAATGCGTGGCATACATTGGCTACAAGAATCTCGTTCTTGGTGCCTGGGGCTGCGGGGCTTTCGGTAATGACGCGGCAGTCATATCCGACCTCTTCTACAAGGCGTTAAAAGAACTCAGATATAACGGGAGGGGGCAGAAGGACCTCTTCCGCACTATAGACTTTGCGGTTTTGGACCGCACAAAAGATCAGTACAACTTCAAAGAGTTCCAGCGCAACTTCACGCATGACAACTTCTACCGCGAAGAGAACAAGCGCGCAGAAGATGAGGTGATGGAGCGCATCAGAGAAAGAGAAGTCCATCTGGATCAGATAAGGGGCTGCTTTGTCGGCGGAGCTGCCGGAGATGCGCTCGGCTATGCCATAGAATTCAGCGGAGAGGATGAGATCTTCTCAAGATACGGCAAGGCCGGGATCACTGAATATGCGATCGACAGACTGGAGGGTAAAGCTGTTATCTCAGACGATACGCAGATGACGCTTTTCACGGCCAATGGTCTGCTCATAGGCGACACCAGGGGCAATCTCAGAGGCATACGCGGCTTACCGAGGGACTATGTGGCTAAGGCATATCTGGACTGGCTCAGTACTCAGGAGATGTCTTTTGAGGAAGTTCAAAAAGAGGGCGGTGGTGTGTTGTGCTGGCTCAGTGATGTGCCGCAGCTCTACAGGAGAAGGGCTCCGGGGATGACCTGCCTCTCAGCTCTGAAACAGGAACCGCGCGCTGATGACTATACCAAGGCGCATATAAATAGCAGCAAGGGCTGCGGCGGAGTCATGAGGGTGGCTCCGGTCGCGCTCAACTATGACTTCAGGGATATACAAAGAGTAGACATGGAAGCCGCCCAGATAGCGGCTATCACGCACGGGCATTCTCTCGGATACATGCCTGCTGCGGTACTGGCACATATCATAAACCGCATCGTTTTCCCGAAGAAAGAAATAACTCTGAAGGAGATCGTGAGGGAGGCAGAGGAGACTGCTGAGGACATGTTCAAAGGAGACAAGCATCTCAGGGAGCTCACAGACCTTATCGATCTCGCGGTCGAACTGTCGGAGAACGATGACAGCGACCTTGACAACATACATAAGCTCGGCGAGGGCTGGGTCGCGGAGGAGACTCTCGCCATATCCATTTACTGTGCGCTGAAGTATCAGGACGACTTCTCAGCCGGTATAATCGCCGCGGTCAATCACAAGGGTGACAGCGACTCCACCGGAGCGGTCACGGGCAACATACTCGGGGCTCTTCTGGGATATGAAGCCATAGATGAAAAGTGGAAGACCGATCTTGAGCTCCTTGATGTTATACTTGAGATGGCAGACGATATATGCCACGGATGCCATATGCAGGAGTTTGGCCCGTACTACGATCCTGACTGGGACAGAAAGTACTGCTGGCACCGCTGGAAAGACAATTAAGGGGGACCTGAGATGAATCCGATTCTTATAAACGAAGAAAAATGCATAGGTTGCGGACTCTGCGTCAGCGACTGCGTGAGCAGCTACCTGTACCTTGAGAACGGCAAGGCACACGCGAGCACTGCAGGCTGCATCGAGTGCGGCCACTGCTATGCTATCTGCCCGCAGGGAGCTGTCACCATTGCGGGTTATGACTGCGCTGAAGAGCCGGTCGTGCCTATGACAGAAATCCCTTCAGACACATTGCTGAAGGCGATGAAGAGCAGAAGGACCATAAGGCAGTATGAGGACCGCGCGGTAGAGCAGGATAAGATAGACAAGATACTCGAGGCCGGCAGATACAGCCCAACTGGCGGCAATAGCCAGAACGTTTCATACATCATCCTTGGAAGCAAGCAGGCTGAGGCAGAGGCCATCGCTGTCGATCTCTTCCGCAAGGGAACGAGCCTTCCGAGGCGCATCGAAGCCTTCGCAAAGAGGCTCAATATCTCTGACGACTTTTTCTTCAAGGGAGCGCCTCTTGTCATCCTTGTGACCGGAAGCAGCAAGACTGACACGGGTCTTGCTAGCGCGTATATGGAGATCATGGCAGAGAGCCTTGGTCTTGGAGTCCTCTTCAGCGGCTTCTTCGTGACATGCACAAAGCTCAGCGGAAAGCTCCGCAAGCTCATAAAAGTGCCGGGAGGGCACAAGGTGAGGACGTGCATGATCATCGGATATCCGGCTGTGAAGTACCAGAGGATAGTACCGAGAAAGGCACTGAAGGCAAAGACACTATAGATATGACTGCTTATGAAAATGAGGCAGGTCCCGGGAGCGGAGGCCTGCCTTTTTCAGTGTGTTTCAATGCGTTAAAAATACGGATAATATGTGGTAAAATCGACGTAGAATGATTCTTTCAGAAAGAAGGGTTTACGAGACAAAATGAAATATCTGTACATATTACTTGTGTTTGTTCCGCTCACTATCGCCGGCAAGGTTATGGGCATGTCTGACGCGATGCTTTTCGTGTGCAGCTCTCTTGCCATCGTTCCGCTGGCGGGCATCATGGGAAAGAGCACCGACTCGATCGCCTGCTTCTGCGGGCAGAAGGTCGGCGGACTTCTCAACGCCACATTCGGCAACGCGACTGAGCTTATCATCGCATTCGTTGCGATGAAGGAGGGCCTCTTCGACGTAGTGAAGGCATCTCTCGCGGGTTCGGTCATCGGCAATATACTGCTGGTCCTCGGACTGTCGATGCTGACCGGCGGCCTGAAGTACAAGACACAGGAATTCAATAAATCTTCCATAAATATGACATCAAGCATGCTGCTTCTTTCGGTGCTTGGACTGTCGATCCCGGCTATCTTCACACACACTCTGCCTGAAGAAGCCCTGACGGCGCAGTATGAGGGACTAAATATCATCATCGCCGTTCTGATGCTGCTCGTATACGTGATGCAGTTTGTGTTCTCTTTCGTGACACACCGCTATCTGTATGAGGAGACGGTGCCGAAAGATGAAGAGGAAGCTCCTAAGCAGAGCCTGCCGGCAGCCATAGCGATGCTGATCGCTTCGACTGTCTGCATCGCCATCATATCTGAACTGTTTGTAGGTACTATCGAGCCGATGGCCGACAGTGCGGGTCTGTCCAAGACCTTTGTCGGCATAATCCTGGTACCTATCATCGGAAACGCCGCCGAGCACTCATCGGCCATCATCATGGCTATGAAGAACAAGATGAACGCGGCTGTCGAGATCGCGCTCGGGTCGAGCCTTCAGATAGTGCTCTTCGTTGTGCCGGTCCTGATACTGCTGAGCCTCTTCTTCACTCCGATGAGCATCGTATTCACGCCGTTCGAGCTCGTTGCGGTCACTGCAGCTGTGCTGATCGCGAACCGCGTCGCATCTGACGGAGAGTCCAACTGGCTCGAAGGTCTGCAGCTCGTCACGGTCTACATCATGATAGGCGCGGCGTTCTTCTTCGTATAAAAGAGAGGGAAAGTTATTTATGAAAACAATGAGGGACAATCTTCTGGATATATACCGCGATTTCTACGGCAACGGCTCGGATGAGACCGTCCGCGAGGTCATAAAAAGGGTGACCGGCGAGGACGAACCTGTGCGCGGCTACACCTATGATACTTCGAAGCCCAGAACACCGGCGCGTTCTCCGGAAAGACCGGCAGTACCGGCAGGCGGCGCTGACGGAGTGCAGGAGATAGAGACCGAGATCACGACCGAGACCGAGTACGAGGCCCGCAAGAAGGCTGAGAAGAAAGAAGACGACAAGCCGAAAGAGCCTGAGAAGTCCGGCATGGAAGAGCTGAACGAACTCATCGGCCTCAAGACGGTAAAGCACGACGTAGAGGAGCTTGTCGGTCTTGCGAAGGTGATGAAGATGCGCCGCGAGAAGGGCATGAAGGAAGTCCCGGTCTCGCTGCATCTGGTGTTCTCGGGCAATCCGGGAACGGGCAAGACGACGGTCGCGAGGATACTCGCCAAACTCTATAAGGAGATCGGCATACTCGAGGGCGGGCAGCTTATTGAGACGGACCGCTCGGGTCTTGTCGCGGGCTACGTAGGCCAGACTGCGATCAAGACGCAGAAGAAGATAGAAGAAGCGATGGGCGGCATACTCTTCATCGATGAGGCGTATACGCTCAACCAGAAGGACGAGAACTTCGGCCAGGAGGCCATCGACACCATACTGAAGGCGATGGAGGACCACCGCGACGAACTCATCGTCATAGTGGCCGGCTATACCGAGCTCATGAAGGCCTTTGTTGAGAGCAACCCGGGCCTGAAGTCCAGGTTCAATAAATACCTTGAGTTCCCGGACTATACGGTCGACGAGCTCCAGCAGATATTTGAGCTCCAGTGCAGGAAGTACCAGTACAAGCTGACCGAAGAAGCCGACAAGGCTGTGCGCGAGAGGATAGTCAAGGTAGAGGCGGCAAAGGGCGAGAACTTCGCGAATGCCAGAGAGGTGCGTAATCTCTTCGAGAAGATAATCACCAACCAGGCGGCGAGGGTGTCGCAGCTTGAGGATGTGGACGAGGAGATGCTCACCACCATCGCGATCGAAGATCTTGAAGATCTTGAAGAGGTCGGAAAGGAAGAGGAGGACGGAAGCAACAGACTCCTCGAGATGATAGAGACACTGGAGAACCTCGACAAGACGGACGAATCTGAGGACGCGGATGACTCGTCCGAAGAGGAGGCCGGACCGGACGAATCCGCGGATACTGCGGACGAAAGCGCAGAAGCGGCAGATGATGAAGAGACGGCGGAGTGATGTACCGCCGGGGGTAGAGAGATGAAAGACTTTTTCTGGGAATGCAAAACGAAGGTGCGCTTCGGCCAGGGTGCTGTCAGGGACTATCTCGCGCAGATGGTAGGGGAATTTGCGCTGCCCGGACATAACATCATGATCGGCTACGGCGAAGGTTCTGTCAAAAGGAACGGCGCCTATGACGACGTTGTAAGCGTGCTCGAATCTCTGGGATACAGCCGTGACGGGAATGCGGCTGACGGCAACATGATAGTCGAGTTTCCGGGCATCATGTCGAATCCGACGCTGAAGAGGATGCGCGAGGGCGCAGATCTCGCGTCCCTTATGGATGTGGGCCTCATAATAGCGATCGGAGGCGGCTCTGTAATGGACTGCTGCAAGGCGATCGCCGTTCAGGCACAGTACAAGGGCGACGCGTGGGAGGACTTCTGGATGAAGGGTCTTCCTATGACTCACGATGTGATCCCGTGCGGGGTCGTGGTCACCATGCCGGCGACCGGCAGCGAGGTGAACGGCTGCGCGGTCCTCACAAACGAGGACACTAAGATAAAGTGCGACAGGGATTATCCTGAGATGAATCCGGCGTTTGCGCTCATGGATCCGGCGTACACTCTTACGATGCCTGTCCGCCAGCTGAAGGCAGGCACTTTCGACATCCTTTCGCACATAATGGAGACATACTTCAGCTTTCCGCTTGAGGACAATCCTGCAGATGACGTATCTGAGGGGCTCATGCGCGGGCTCATAAGGGACTTCCGCGCGGCAGTGGCCGATCCTGAAGATCTGCAGGCCAGGAGCAATATAATGTGGACGGCGTCGCTCGCCGAGAACCGCATCATAAAGACCGGAAAGTCCAAGGACTTCCAGGCGCACAACATGGAGCACCAGCTGTCGGCGTACACCAACTGCAACCACGGTGAGGGTCTGGCTGTGCTGCACCCGGCTTATTACAGACATATATATAAGGATGGAGTGTACAAGTTTGCGCGCTTCGCCGAGAGAGTGTGGGGCATAAACGCGGCTGATTATGCGAACGATTATGATCTGGCTCTGGCGGGTATTGACGCGCTTTCGGACTTCATCAAAGAGATGGGGCTTCCGACCACGCTGAGGGAGCTCGGCTTTGGCAATGAGGAGCGAGAGCTTCTGCCTGAGATAGCTGAGTCCTGCTTTGTTTCGCGCGGAGCTTTCAGAGTTATGACCTCAGAAGAGATACTGAAGATATACGAAGAATGCTGGTAAGGATAAGACCGCCCGCCGGGGCGGTTTTGTTGTATGTAAGAGGGGGCGCTTATGAAAGATCTTAAGCACATTCATTATTACGAGCAGCTGCTTGAGCAGACCGCGAACGAGCTCATCCTTAAAGAAAAGGAGGCCGGGGGAGTTGCGGTCGGCTACAGCTGCTATTATGTTCCGGAAGTTTTGCTGAATCTGGGCAGTGCCTTTTCGGTGCGTCTCAGAGCGCCAAACACCGGATCGCTCGACATAAGCCAGTATTATATGTCGAGCTTCATATGCGGCTACACAAGGGCTCTGTTTGAGAGAGCCTTCGAGGGTGGCATGAACTTCCTGGATTTTTATGCGAGCTCCGACACCTGTCAGCAGATGGTAAGAGTCGTTGAGAACATTCGCGACCTCAATCTTATAGACAATCCAAGATTCGGATGGGGCATCATAGATGCGCCGCTCAAGATAAGCCAGCACGGCAATAAGCTGTATACGGACCAGGTAAGGGAGCATCTTCTGAGACCGCTTGCGGAGAACTACGGCGTCGACATTTCGGACGAAGCCGTACGCGCGGCGGTGCGTGAGCACAACGAGATCTCGGCCATATTTGAGGAGATCTCGGAGATGCGCAAGGATGAGAATCCGCGCATCACGCCGCGCGAATTCCACATCCTCTGTCTGGTAAGCTACGCCTGCCCTAACGCGCAGATCCTTCCTTATTTAAGGGAGACTCTGGAAGACTTAAGGACGCGTGAGCCTGACGCTGTATCACCTTGGAGGGCGCGTGTCGTGGTCGTGGGCAGCGAGCTCGACGACTACGACTTCTCGGAGATCCTCGAGAACGCACGCTGCTACGTGGCGGCCGACAGATACTGCTTCGGATCGATCCCGGGCCGCCAGCACATAGATCTCACTGACGACGAGCCGGCTCTTGGTCAGGTCTGCCGCTGGTACCTTGAGACCAACCAGTGTCCGCGATTTATGTCGCAGGAGAAGATACAGCAGAGGCGCGACTTAGTGCGCGACCTTGTGCGCGATTATCACGCGGACGGAGTCATCATAGAACAGGCAAAGTTCTGCGACTTCTGGGGATATGAGAGGACTCTCAACACCCAGGTGATGCAGGAAGAATACGGGATACCGACTCTCGGAATCGACCGAGAGTACGTTGTAAGAGGCTCGGGCCAGCTGGCGACACGCGTACAGGCCTTTGTCGAGAGCCTCGAATACAAGATGATAAAGAAGGGCGGTGAGGAAGCATGAAGTTCATAAAAAAGAAAGCAGCTAATGGCAAAGCCAAGGGCGCAGCTTCCAATTATGCGGACAAGACCGCCATCCTGAAACACAGGGAGTGGCGCGGCGGCGTCGACACCGCCTACGACTACCTGCAGTGGTGCCGCCTCTGGGGGATCCTCATCAAGTGGGCGGCTGCCCATCCGGTGCAGAACGTCAAGGCCCTGTGGAGATACCGCTGGATGTATACATACCTTACGGTACCTTCATTCTTTGACCGCGTTTGCAGCGGCCAGAGGGGAGCGGGCCTTCGCGGAGCCAGAAACAACCTCAACTATCTGGCAAGCGACGTAACCGACACACTCACCACCATCTTCTCGGCCGACATGCACCTTCACCCGGGCAGCAAGAAGGCCGAAGAACTGAACAAAAAGATAATCTGCGTGGACGAGCTTCTGCCTAATCTTCTGGGCAAGGGCTTTCCTGACTGCAAGATGATACTCTTTCAGGAATACCCGATGTATCTGCCGTCCCTCATCAACCAGCACAGCCCGGTGCACTACATCGAGCAGTCCGAACTTTACGGTCTGCCGGCCGATGTGTGCCCGCTGCCGTCCTTCGAGGCGGGACTCGCGATCGAGGACGATTTCCCTAAGATCGGCTGCTGCATGCTCACGTCCAACATGCCTTGCGACGGAAGCATCATGACGACCATGCTGCAGGAGAGGCGCATCGGCCTCCCGTCGCAGGTCCTCAACGTGCCGCTACGCTGGAAGGAAGAGGAGGTGCAGGACTACGCGGTCGAGGAGATAAAGTCGGCGATCGCCTTCCTCGAGGAGCACACCGGCTGCGAGTTCGACTGGGACGCTCTGAAGGAGGCCTGCGAGGTCTGGAACAAGCAGAACGAGTGCAAATTCGAGAAGTGGGACTACAACCGCACGGACATACCGCCTCACACCGGGTCGTCCGCGTGGCTGTACCGCATCTTTGAGCATCAGGCCGTTGCCGGAGAACCGAAGGCGCTTAAGAACGACATCAAAGTAAATAATTATCTCCGCAAGCAGGTGGCGGCCGGCAAGTGCCCTAAGACGATACGCCACAGGGCCATCATCTGGAACACGCCGTGCAATAACTACGCCAACTTCAATAACTGGCTGCTGGAGTGCTGGGGCATCGATTCGGTCTGCGAGATGATCGACATACACGGCACCGACCTCATCGACACGAGCTCACGCGAGAGCATGCTGAGAGGTCTCGCCGACCATTACCAGACGTCGACGATGAGAGCTCACACCAAGGGCGGAAACGAGGTCATGCTCGACCAGCTCTGGGAGAAGTACGAAGAATATAACGCCGACATGATCGTCATGTTTGACCAGATATCCTGCAAGGGCGTCGGCGCCATCAACGGGCTCTTTGAGGAGGGCGCGATGAAGCGGGGCATCCCTATGGTGCGCGTGAGGCAGGACCTCATGGATCCGACGTCCATCTCGAGGCGCCAGATGCGCGGCGATGTGAACGTGTTTATGCAGAATGTCATGAACGAGGAGCCGCTCGACGCCTCGCTCGTGGACTTCGATGATGACGAAAGCTGGTAGGAGGCATATAGATGAAAGCATTAAAGATTATATTTGGAGCGCTGTCTGGATTTTTCCTTCTGACAGTGGTGATCTACTGGTTCAACCTTGACACTAAGGCGGTCAAGCTGATCGAAAAGCCGATGATGAAGCATTACGACAGCATGCCGCGCGATAACAGACTGTAGCGGCACGTGCAAACCGGGAGGTAAAAAATGAGCATAAAAGAATACGCACAGAAACTGATCGACAGCGATCCGCTTTTTAAGGATATCGCCGACCAGAAAGAGACTGTATGGATAAACAGCAAATATCTGCCTTTTGACATGGTGGACGCGGTCTGCCAGCTGGTGGTGTCCGACGAGGATATCGCTGATGCCGAGAGGAGACTGCACAAATTTGCTCCGTACATAAAGAAGTGCTTCCCTGAGACGGCGGAAGACGGCGGACTGATCGAGTCGCCGCTTCGCGAGATAGATGCGATGAAGAAGGCTCTCGAGGAGACCTACGACGCGGAGATCCCGGGCAGGCTGCTTCTCAAGATGGACAGCCATCTGCCGATCGCCGGATCGGTCAAGGCCAGAGGCGGCATTTACGAGGTTCTGAAGCACGCCGAAGACCTAGCTCTCGAGCACGGCATGATCACCGAGGACGACAACTACGAGCGCTTCGCCGATGACGACATGAAGGAGTTCTTCCATCAGTTCACGGTGCAGGTCGGCTCGACCGGAAACCTCGGTCTTTCGATCGGCATCATGAGCGCCTTCCTCGGATTCAAGGTGAAGGTCCACATGTCGGCGGACGCGAGGCAGTGGAAGAAGGACATGCTGAGGAGCAAGGGCGTTGACGTCATCGAATACGAGGACGACTACTCGGCAGCGGTCAGCGAGGGCCGCAGGCAGTCCGACCTCGACCCTACGAGCTACTTTGTTGACGACGAATATTCTGTGCCGCTCTTCCTCGGATACGCGGTAGCGGCTGGCAGGACAAAGGCTCAGCTCGACACGATGGGCATCACTGTCGACGAGGATCATCCGCTCATTCTCTACGTGCCATGCGGCGTAGGCGGAGCTCCGGGCGGAGTATGCTACGGCTTCAAGCGCCTCTTCGGCGACAACGTGCACGTGTTCTTCTGCGAGCCGACGCTCTTCCCGTCGGTCCTGCTGGGCATGGCGACCGACCGCTACAACGATGTCAGCGTGAACGACTTCGGTCTGAACGAGATGTCGGCGGCTGACGGTCTGGCATGCGCGAGCCCGTCCGGCTTTGTCGTGAGGATAGACCGCAACCTGCTCTCGGGCGACTTCACGGTGAAGGATGCGATCCTCTTCGATTACATGAGGATGCTCAAGAACACCGAGGACATCTTCATTGAGCCGTCGAGCTGCGCGGCGTTCACGGCGCCGGTCAACCTGCTCAAGTACGAGGGGACGAAGGCCTACCTCGAGAAGCAGGGGCTGACGGCTGAAAAACTGGCGAATTCGGCTCAGATCTGCTGGGCGACGGGCGGAAGGCTCGTGCCTGACGATATTTGGGATAAATACATGAATACATACATGGAATAAAGAATAAAGGGGCAGGTCTGTGCCTCCGTGTGCGGGTGGTACAGAGTAATTTAAAGAATGAAGGATTCCGGAATAAGCAATAATACAAAAGGTGCGCTGCTGGTCATACTGGCCGGAGCGTGCTGGGGAAGCATAAGCATATTCATCAATTATCTGAGCGCCGCGGGGCTCAGCGAACTTCAGATAGCATTCCTGAGGCAGACTTTCGCGTCGCTGGTGCTGGCTTTGACGGTCTTTCTGCGCGACCGCTCGAAGTTCCGCATACAGCCGAGGGACCTTGGTCTCCTTATGCTGTGCGGGCTTATAAACGGAGTGATATTCAACTTTCTGTATTTTTACACTATCGTCCACAGCCGCGCCTCGATAGCGGTGGTGCTGCTGTACACGTCGCCGGTATTTGTGATGATACTCGCGCGGATCTTCTTTGGCGAAAAGATGACCCGCAACAAACTGATAGCGCTGGTGCTTACGGTGCTGGGCTGCGTGCTGGTCACGGGAGTGCTGGGCGAGGGTTACACGCCGCCGGCCGCTGCGATACTTACCGGAGTATTGACCGGTTTGGCGTATGCGCTCAACAACATCATCACGAGCTCGGCAGTCAGGAGGAACGACCCGCAGACGGTCACGCTGTACACCATGTTCTTCAGCTTCGTCTTCCTGATACCTTTCGGCTTCAGCCGTGAGCTGGGCGGGATCATCAAGGGCAATCCGATGGTCCTCGTCGTCGCGTTCCTGGCGAGCCTGGTGACGGCGGTGATCGCGCAGTACGTCTTCTCGGTCGGGCTTGGGCTTGTCGAGAGCGGCAGGGCGGCCATCTACGGGGCGTCGGAGCCGGTCGTGGGCACGATGGTCGGCATACTGATCTTCCACGAGGAATCGAATCTGATGAAGATGATCGGCATCGCGATGGTGATCGCCGCGATACTGCTGATCGGAATGGACGGGACGAAGGAGATTTGCAATGGAACAGAATAAAAAAACGGGCCTGCTTTTCAAGCGCATAACACTCAGCATAAGCGGGACGATGGCGTCGACGAAGGAGTATGAAGTCCTGAAGACGTCGAATGGAATGGAAGCTTCCGTGTATGACGGGCCTTGGAATTTCAATAAAGGGACGTCGCGGAAGAGTTGCCGCGAGTCATCCAGGAGATACAACGGGCAGTCGTATGACATGCTCTGCGAGAAGCTCGATCACCTGGGCGTCAGAAAATGGAACGGATTCAACGAGTCGGACCCGAATGTGCTTGACGGATCGATGTTCAGCCTCGATATAGAGCTCGAGGGCGGCAGATTTATACGTGCGCATGGAAGCAATGCGTATCCGCCGAACTACGGCAGATTTGAGGAGATGCTCCGCGATCTGGCGTACGGTAAGGAAAGCTGAAAAGGCGGCGCGGCAGGCGCGTGAATACGGCGATGCGGCAGGCACGTAGCAATAGACGGCAGGCCGTGCCGGAACAGAAATGAAGAAACGATTTGACGAAGGGCGAGGGCTGGCACAGGCTCTGATAGTGCTGCAGTCTATTATTTACGGGTTCGGGGATCCGATCTCCAAGATCGCATTCGAAGCGGTTCCCGTGTATGCGATGATGACTGTCAGGTATGCGATCGCGTTTGCGGTCTGCTTTCTGCTGTTTCGCAAAAGGATCGTGGATACTGTGAAGACCGTGCCGCTGAGAGCCTGGCTTGTGCCGGGACTGTGCATCGGCCTGAGCTACGTTCTGAACAATGTGGCACTGTCCATGACTGAGGCGACATCGGTCGCTTTTCTGCGCTCGATGTCTGTGATCATGACGCCTGCGATAGCGTTCCTTGCTTTCAGAAAGAAATACCGCTGGCAGCAGTTACTGGCGCAGGTGCTGGTGCTGCCGGGTATATATCTGCTGTGTGTAAGAGGCGGCTTGTCGGGCTTCGGAGCAGGGGAGGTCTTTGCTCTTCTGGCGGCAGCACTGACCGGAGGCGCACTTGTATTCAGCGGAAGATACCTTGAACAGGTGGACCCGGTGAGCATGACCGCGCTCCAGGGAGGATGCTCGGCCGCGTTGGCCTTTGCGGGCTGCATGTTTGTGGAGCGCGGCATCGATATGAGCGGCGCGGACGCTAAGGTGTGGGCGATAATCCTGTACCTTGCGATACTGTGCACTTTTCTAGGATATCTGCTGCAGAATCTGGCGCTCACTAAAATAAGCGAGCGCTCAGTCGCGCTTATCCAGAGCCTTTGCCCTGTGATGACGGCTGTGTTCTCGCTGATACTTCTGGGCGAGCGGCTCTCGGCGGCGGGCATTGTCGGTGCCGCCATCATAATCGCCTGCTCGCTGGCGGAATTGATAGAGTGGAAGTAGGGGAATAATAACAAGTAAGTGGTCATTTTATAAAAAGTGCAAAATTGAAAAATAAGTGCTTAAAGTGTCGGATTGAGGGCGATCCTCGTTCGACATTTTTTATTGCTTCAGGTAGCATTTTTATACGGACAGCCGAGTGTAATGAGCGGATGTGTAGAATTGAGAAACAATTAGTTAAAAATACACATTTACCCTGGAAAATGATGCTATTCGGAGCGAAAACTGAGCAATATGTGTAGAAATAAGCATTGCCGACTGATAAATACACAACTTTTTCAAAAAAATGTGCATTTTCGAAGATGAGGAAGATAATAATACACAAAATGAGGAAAATATGAGTTTTATTAAGGATCAAATCGATGAATTTGTGTATGAAAGCACGGAAATGCTTAAAAACTACACAAAAGAACTTGAATCATATGCCAACGGAAGTCTGGCATGCTGTAAAAATACCGGTAAAGATACTTTCTACCGCACATACACGGAGAGCGGACGCTATATAAGGACGTCGATCAGCAGAAATCCTGCGATGATCAAGGAACTTGCGAGGAAGGAGTATCTGGAGCAGGCTATCAAGGCGCTGAACAATAACATTAAAGTACTTACGCGTGCGGGTGAGGGGCTTCGGCCTTTGGATCTCGCAAGCCTGAGGGCAAGTATGACGAAGGCCTATGGTAAACTGCCCGATGATTACTTCCATGGAGAAGATCTGAGCGGGCGCAGGATATATTTGTCAGATGACTATTCGGAAGGCATCAAACGTCATGAGGCGTGGGGGAGAGCAGCTTATGAAAAGAGCACTTACATGCCTGAGCAGCTGAAGATCCCGACTACCGGAGGCTTCAAGGTGAGATCAAAATCCGAGCTGTATATTGTCGAAAAACTGCTGGATTATGGGGTCCCGTTTCACTACGAGGAGGTCATATGGCTTAATGGGCGTGAATTCGCGCCGGACCTGACTTTTCGCGATCGAAGGATGCTCCCATTCTACTGGGAGCATGCAGGGATGATGGATTTGCCGTCATATCAGTCACACCATAAATGGAAGATGAACATGTACGAGAAAGCAGGAATAGTGCCATGGCAGAATCTTATAATAACGTATGATGAGGATGGGGTGATCAATGCGCCTTTGATAAACAGCATAATTGAGAATGACGTGCTTTCGAGGCTGTAATTGCAGGAAGGGCTGCGAGGAAATGGTCTACTATATTGTAAGCCGGTATACCAAGGAGCCGGTAAGGTAAGTCGGTCAGGTAAAAAAGGCCGCATGCGGGTGAGAAAATGATCCGCATGCGGCCCTTTTGATAGTTTTCTGTTTTTTTTAGACGGACCGGTGACTGATTCCGGCAGAAGTGCGCCTGGGTATTTGGCGAAGCCGGAGGCCCAGAGGGCTACTGGTCTTCGCCGAAGGCGTCCATGAAGACAATTACTGGTCTTCGCCGAAGGCGTCTTTGAAGGCGGCGGCCAGCCTGTCCGGCCAGTCCGAGACAGGCTCGAGCCTGCCCGTGAAGAACCTCAGTGTGGCAGGCTCATGCGTGAAACGCAGGCCGCCGATCATATCTCTGTGGTCATACAGCCACTTTACTCTGTCTATTACGTATTCTACCTGTGACAGTGTGAATACTCTTCTCGGCAGTGCAAGTCTTACGAGTTCCATGGAAGCGAGTCTCTCGCTTCCGTCCGCATTTCTTTCTTCGGAGAGCGTTCCGCGCTCCATTCCTCTGATGCCGCCGCAGATGTACAGTGCCGCAGTAAGCGCGCCGGCAGGGTATTCTTCCTGCGGAATGTGGCATACGAACTGAGTCGCATCAATGTGCGCGCCGAGTCCGCCGCCCGGAGTGATCATAGGCACGCCGTATTCATCGAGCTGGTTGACCGTGTACTCGATAAACTGCGGTCCCTGGGAGATGACATCCATCTCGAGGCACTCGTCGAATCCGACTGTCATGGCCTCGATCTCGCGGATCGACATTCCGCCGTATGTGAGGAAGCCCTCAAACATCGGGACCAGGTCCTCCATGCTGTGGAAGAGCTCATCGTCTCTTACGAGTATAGCTCCGCCTCTGGCCAGACCGAATTTACGAGCCGAGAAGTAGATGATGTCAAACTGGTCGGCGATCTCGCGGCAGATGTCGCGGATGCTTCTGTCTGCGCATTCAGGGTCGCGCGTCTTTATGAAGTACAGGTTGTCCTGCAGGAGGGAAGCGTCGAGCACGCTTACGATCCCGTGCTTTCTTGCGATCGCGCAGGCGTCCTTGAAGCTCTGGAGCGAGACCGGCTGTCCGCCTATGAGGTTGGTCCCGGCTTCGATCCTCATGAATGATACATTGTCTGCGCCTTCTGCCTGAATGCAGGCCTCGAGCTTGTCGAGGTCGATGTCGCCCTTGAACGGGAGGTCGCTCTTCGAGATAAGTCCCTCGTCTTTTACAAGTTCTTCGACATGACCGCCCTTTCTGGTGATGTGAGCCTTGGCAGTTGTGAAGTGGTAGTTCATGATGACGCAATTGCCCGGTTTTACAAACCGTTCTGCGAGAATGTTCTCGCAGGCCCTGCCCTGGTGGGCAGGCAGGCAATTGCCGATGCCGAAGATCTCTTCGAGCTTGTCGACCATGCGGTAGAAGGATTCGCTTCCTGCGTAAGCGTCGTCCGGCTTCATCATTCCGGCCAGCTGCTCCTGGCTCATGGCGTTGACGCCTGAGTCTGTCAGCATGTCCATAAAAATGTCGCCGTTATGCAGCTGGAAAGTGTTGAAGCCTGCGTCTTTCATCTTCTGAAGTCTCTGGTCTACCGGCAGCAGGTTGAGCTGCTGTACCACCTTTACCTTGTGCATCTCCATAGGGATATCGTCATGTTTGTAAAACCTGATTGCGGGCATTGTCCCGTACCTCCTTAAAAAAAATCTGTCCCATTCATATCGATTTGCCGCCGGCGCTCCGGCCGCGAGCAAAACAAAAAGCTCCGCAGCTGTCTGCTGCGGAGCGGAATGAACTGTCAAATCAAAGCGCTCTTACGGTCATATGCGTGAGTTCGCACATCCGCACAGCAGAACAGCTACCGGGCCGCGGTAGTAATAGTAATAATATTCTGCTGTGGATGCTTTGAACTTCTTCATGTGTATAGGTTTTGCGCTTTTATGGAAAATGATTACCTGCCGCCGATTATAAGCGAGCGATTTGTAAAAATCAACAAAAATTTCCAAATGTTTTTATTATTATACACAAACCGACAAAAACGCTCATTCCTCCAAATCTTGTGCGCATCGCGGGCGGAGGCTATAATTAAACCATATACAGATCGTGATCGGCTGATCTCAGGAGAAAGCGATATGAAGAGTCCGTTGGTGCTTGAACTTAAAGGCAATTCACTGGACGACGGCCCGGGCATAAGAACGGCGGTCTTTTTTAAGGGCTGCCCGCTTAGCTGCGTGTGGTGCCATAATCCGGAGAGCAAGCATACGGAGGCTGAACTTTCAGTCTCTCTTTCGGACTGCATAGGCTGCGGAACATGTAAAAAAGTGTGCCCGCAGAAGGCGGCTGATCCTGCTCAGCAGGGAATAGTGGACCGGGCGAAGTGCGTCCGGTGTTTTTTGTGCACTGAAAGCTGTCCGCCTAAGGCTTTGCAGCGCGTTGGCCGCGAGATGTCCATCGAGGATATCGTCAAAAAGTGCGCTGCGGACAAGCCGTTCTATGAGGTGTCGGGCGGCGGCGTGACACTCAGCGGTGGCGAGCCTACGATGTTCACCGACTGGGTCGGGGAGCTCGCGCGGAGGCTCACGGAGGAGGGCATGCGGGTCCACATCGAGACATGCGGCATGTTCGACTATGAGAAGGTCCGCGAGAAGCTTCTGCCGTACGTGTCGAGCATCTACATGGACGTGAAGATCGCCGGCAGGGAGGCGCATAAAAAATACTGCGGGGTGTACAACGATGTCATACTTGAGAACCTGCGCAGGCTGTTTGCGGACTCGGGGGAGATGGGATTTTCGCTCCTGCCGAGAACGCCGCTCATCCCGGAGATCACCGACACGGACGAAAACCTTACGGCCATCATGCAGCTGTATAAGGAGATCGGGATCACCAAGACAGAACTTCTGCCGTACAACCCGACGTGGTACGGCAAGACTGAAAAGCTGGGGCTCAGCGTGCCAGCCGAACTCGAGGGCGTCAGGCACTGGCAGAGCAGCGAGAAACTTGAACATTGCAAGGATATATTCCGGAGCGAAGGTATCGATTGTTAAGGAGGGAGAACAATGAACGGAAGCCTGACAGGAGCAGCAGCCAACCGGATAGCGAACGCGGTGCTTCATTTTTTTGCCTTTGAATTCACGAAGGTGAAGAAGAATCAGGAGTATCTCAAGTCTAAGGACGGCTGGATCAATTTTTCGATAGGTCTCACCACTGAGAACGGCGAGGTGGCGCAGAGCATATGGTTCAAGGACGGCAAGGCGAAGGTGAAGAGCAGCGTCGAGGGCGTTGACACCAAGCTGATCCTCAAGGACACCGGCGTTCTGGCGCAGCTGGCGACGCTGCCTCCGAACGAGGTCCTCAATCTGATGCTCAAAAACAAGATGGCGAGCAGCGGCAACATGCAGTATCTTGAGCTCTTCAACCTGATGATCTCGGTCCTCATGAAGGACAAACAGGTGAAGCAGATGCATGCGCAGGCTGAGGAGCGCGCCGAGACGGGCCGCGAGATGGTTGATGATCCTGACGTACCTCGCAAGCGTCCGCCGCTGGAATTCCTGAAGTCGGAGACGACAGATCCGGGCGTTAAGTGCATTGGCGACGACCAGTATCTGTCGACCTACAAGCTCGATCAGTATCCGCGCCTTAGGAAGTTCCTCGACAAGCATCTGAGCGACCGCCCGGCGATCTGCACCGAGAGGGCAGTCCTGCAGACGGAGTGGCACCGCAAGAACGGCTTCGAGACAAAGCCGGACGGCACACCGTGGGTGCCGGAGCTCCGCCAGGCGTACATGTTCAAATACCTGATGGAGAACAGGAAGCCTATCATCAGAAAGGGCGACCTCATTGCGGGCACGACTACTACCAAGGAGATCGGTGTTCCGATCTATCCTGACGGCGTAGGCCTCCTCATCTGGGGCGAGCTGCTGACGGTGAGCGAGCGTATGCTGCAGCCGTACGAGCCGCTCGAGGACTGGGAGATCAGGACCCTGAGCCAGGATGTCTTCCCGTACTGGGTACACAGAAACTTCAGAGAATACGTGCGCGAGAAATACCATGAACCGAAGTGCCAGAAGCTCGACGAGCGCTGGGCTGCGTGCTTCATGTGGAAGAACGTCGCGCTTTCGCATACCATAATCGACTATCCTCAACTGCTGAGGCTCGGTCTCACCGGCATCATCGACGAGGTGAAGGCGGAGCTCGCGAAGAAGGGCAATTCAGAAGATAAGAAGAACGAGCTCGAGGCAATGATCCTCTGCTACGAGGGCATGATCGCGTACGCGAGACACCTCGCTGAGCAGGCGCGCAAGGAGGCGGCGGCAGAGACCGATCCGAAGAGAAAGAAGGAACTCGAGGTCATTGCCGAGGCTGTGGCTCATTCGCCTGAGTTCCCGGCACGCAACATGGAAGAGGCCGTGCAGGCGATCTGGATCCACTGGGTGGGCGTCCACATGGAGAGCACCAACGCGGGATTCTCGCTCGGCCGCATGGACCAGTGGCTGCAGCCGTTCTTCGTCGCCGACATGGCGAAGCTGAAGACGAAGGAGGAGAAGGACGCGTACATCTCGCACGTGATAGAGCTGCTCGGATGCTTCTATCTGCGCTGCCAGGACCACGTGCCTCTGGTACCGGATATCGGCAACTACCTCTTCGGCGGAAGCTCGTCCGACCAGGCGATCACTCTCGGCGGCGTCACGCCTGAGGGCGAGGATGCGGTCAACGACATGACTTACGTCTTCCTGAAGGTCACCGAGATGCTCGGAATGAGGGACCCGAACGTCAACGCGCGCTACAACGCTTCGAAGAACAGCGAGGCTTACCTGCGCAGGCTGTGCGAGGTCAACGTGCACACGACTTCGACTCCGTCGATCCACAACGACGAGACTGTAATGGCGTCGCTGGTCGACCTCGGCTACGCTCCGGAGGATCTGCGCGACTGGTCGGCGACCGGCTGCGTCGAGCCGACTATCTCGGGCAAGCACATCGGCCACACCAACTGCATGATGTTCAACATGGTAGCGGCGCTCGAGATGGCGCTGTACAACGGCTATCATCCGCTGATGCGCTGGCATGTGGGACCGAAGACGGGCGAGATCGCAGACTTCAAGACTTTCGATCAGTTCCTTGAGGCCTTCTTCATACAGCTGAAGTGCCTGGCTGATCTGACATGCGAATACAACAATCTGCTGGGCGAAGCGCACGCCGTGCTGCGTCCGACTCCGCTCATGTCTGCGATGACTGCGGACTGCATCGAGAAGGGTCTCGATGTCACGAAGGGTGGCGCAAGGTACAATTCATCGGGTACGGCCTGCATCGGTCTGGCTGACATCGTCGACTCGCTCATGGCTATAAAGGATCTCGTTTTCGACCGCAAGAAGTACACATTCCGCGAGCTGGTCGAGGCTGTGAGGGTCAACTTTGAGGGACACGAGGCGATGAGGAGCGTCATCCTGACCGAGACTCCTAGATTCGGATCGGGCAGCGACGAGGCTGTCGAGGTCGCGAACCGCGTGACGAAGTACATGAAGGACTGCTTCTGGGAGCATCTGAATTACAGAGGCGGCCACTATACGACCGGATTCTGGTCGATGTCGAACCACGTCGCGTTCGGCGCGCTGACCGGAGCTCTGCCTTCGGGACGTCTGGCATACCAGCCGTTCACGCCGGGACTTACGCCTGAGGCGAACGCGTCGAAGAGCCTGCTGGACAACATCCGCGACGTCACAAGGCTTGAGCCGACCAGCATGAACAACAACATCGCGTTCAATGTAAAGGTGAATCCGTCGCCGCGCGACACGCACGCGCAGACGGTGGAGCATGTGAAGAACTACGCGCAGGCGTACGCGAATATGGGCGGCATGCAGATGCAGTTCAACGTCGTGTCGTCAGCCACGATGCGCGCGGCAATGGCGAGGCCGGAGGAGTACAAGGACCTGATGGTGCGTATCTCGGGATACAACGCGTACTTCACGCAGCTGAACCGCGACCTGCAGCTTGAGCTCATCAACCGCGCGGACTACGGGATGTAGGGAAGGCGTTACGGCGCCTCCGAGCGTTTAGGTAAGATGAATCGGTGAACGGCGCCTCCGGGCGCCGTTTTCATTTGGAAGATGAGGCCGAACCGGCGGGGAGCCGGCTGTTTTAGGACAGATAAATGGGTGCGGGTGTAACTCTGAAAGATTCTCTTTTAAATCTACACCCAAATTTGAAAAAATGGACAAAAATAGGTGGTGAAAAGGCAAAATGGTGTATCTGGCGGAGAAAAACCTGCGGAGATACACCCGTTTTGACGAAATGGGTGTAAGTTAACGGCATAATTATTGAAATAATACACCCGAATGGCTGTTTTGGGTCTGCTTATGAGCTTTGGGATGGGTATCGGGTGTAGATTTCGGATATTTTTGCTGAGAAATACACCCAAATCGATTCGGAGCGGGATGGCGGAGTGCAGATGGGCCGGATTTGAGGTGCGCTGCTCGTGCTCCCGGGCACTCCCGGGGCCTGCTTAGCCGATCGCCCCGCTCTATAGCTGGCGTCAGGGCTTTGGAGATGCCCGTCGCCAGCGCAGGGGCTCTCGGAGCAGGCCGCGCACCGATGAATGGGTGTGGCGGGGCGAGCCGGGAATGGAAACAGAAGCCCCGAACCCAATATATAGTTGTGGGATGATAAAAAGACGGCAGAAAGCTACAGTACTTTGTGGTAGAATGGACATCATCGACAAACGGCCAAGGGGACAAGATAGGAAAGTAAATGGCCATAGGGGATAAATGGCCAAAAAGAAATATAGGGCTAAAAGGAATATAGAGACGGAAACGGGATCCGGTAAATGAGAAGATTTTTTAGAACGATACTGATAATGATACTAGCCGCCGCCGCGCTCGCGCTCGGCGCGAGCGCTTTTGTCGCCAAAAGCGCGTCCGCAGACATCGCGGCGACGGACGCGGGCGGCGGCATCACGGAAGCGGAAGCCGATGCCTGCAGGGGCATCGGCCCCCAATGTATTCTGGTGCTCGGCTGCGCCGCCGGAACGGACGGCGAGCCTTCGCCTATGCTGAAGGACAGGCTCGACACCGCTATCTCACTTTACAGGCAGGGTGTCGCGCCTAAGCTCCTGCTGAGCGGAGACAACAGCATCAGCGAATACAGCGAGCCTGAGAGCATGTTCAAATATACTGTCGCCCAGGGCGTGCCGAAAGAAGATATCTTCCTGGACTACGCAGGTTTTTCAACTTATGAATCGATATACAGGGCAAACGCCATATTCAGAGTGGAGCGCATGGTGGTGGTTACTCAGAAATACCATCTTTTCAGAGCGCTCCATACAAGCAAGGCGCTCGGCATAACGGCCAAGGGCGTCGCTTCAAACCAGCAGAAATACGCCGGCCGCTACTACAGGGAGGCAAGGGAAGTGCTCGCCAGAGACAAGGATCTTGTAAAAGGCATGCTGAAACTCAAGCCGACTTACCTCGGAGACGAATTCCCAATAGAAGGCGACGGCCGTGACACCCAGATATTCTGATTTGCTCGGAAGCCGGCGCCGCAAAGACAAGCGGAACGCATCTTAAGTGCGTCCGGCAGCAAGGACCGCAAGCGTCAGCAAAATGCACAGCCGCTCAGGCAACTTACAACATCTGATCCACAAGGTATGGAAACACAAAACTTCGAACCAAACACCATATCCGAATTAAAGGAAATCATCGGCCGCTCGCGTCGTATCGTTTTCTTCGGAGGAGCCGGAGTCTCGACGGCGAGCGGCATTCCTGACTTTCGGTCCGCGGACGGGCTCTACGCGGAGGCCTACAACGGCAGGTCTCCCGAAGACATCCTGAGCGCGGGATTCTTTGCCATGCACACGGCTGAGTTCTACGATTTCTACCGCAAGTACATGCTGCATCCGGAGGCAAAGCCGAATGCGGTGCACAGATATCTTTACCGCCTTGAGAAGCAGGACAAGCTCCGCGGCATAGTGACCCAGAACATCGACGGCCTTCACAGGATGGCCGGAAACAAGCGGGTGTATGAACTCCACGGAAGCGTTTACGAGAATTACTGCGTGGACTGCGAAGCGGAATATCCGGTCGAAAAGATCGCCGCTTCGGAGGGCGTGCCGCGCTGCGATAGATGCGGCGGCATAATCAAGCCGTGGGTCGTGCTCTACGGAGAAATACCTGACAAGTACACGGGCATCGGTGCGTGCAGGGAGATCACGGGCGCCGACACCATGATAGTCGCGGGCACGTCGCTCTCGGTCGAGCCGGCGGCGTCGTACATAGATTACTTCAGCGGCAAGAATCTGATAGTGATAAACAGAGAGCCGACGCCGGCCGACGAAAAGGCGACGCTGGTCATAAGAGGAGACGTTGAGAAAGTGTTCGAAGCGCTGGAGGCCGGCCTATGATGGCGAAAGCCCATGTGACAGTGGGGATGGCCGCGGCGTTCACGATCATCGCTCCGCATACGGTGCAGGAAGCTCTGCCGGTGGTTGCGGGAGCTTCGATCGGCTGCCTCATCTGCGACATTGACAGCGAGAGCAAGACCGAAAAGACGGAGTCCTCGCGCTGGCGCATCGTCATGCTGATAGTCGCGGCTGCGGCTCTTATAGAGGACCATCTGCTGGACGCGGGCATGTGGAGGTCGCTTTCGGAGGGCAGTCCGTATCTCCGGTTCGCGGGGCTGGCGGGCTTTGCGCTCGTCTGCACATTCGCGAGCGTATCGAGCCACAGGGGATTTTCGCATTCGCTGCTCGCACTTGCCGCCATGACGCTCTGCCTGTGGCTGGTCTTCCCGGCGGCGGCTCCGCCATTTGCGATAGCTTTCGCGTCGCATCAGATACTTGACCTTACAAACAAGAGGTCGGTCAGGCTGTTCTATCCGGCGAAGAAGGGGGCCTGCCTGGGCTGGTTCTACGCGGACAGGCTCGCGGACAGGATATGCGCGGCGGCGGGCGCGGTCTGGCTGCTGCTCATCTGTCTGAGGCTGTTTTAAGGCAGGCGCTTTGGCGCAAGATATGGCAAAACCGTTACTGCCGGCATGAGGCAAAAAGAAGCGTTCCTCTTGTCAAACAGAGGGCGGTATGGGAAAATTAGCGCAATATACGGGGACACTGCAGCAGGTATCACGGCTGATCAGATGAAGACATGCCTCGCGTCGCAGCAGGCCGAAGAGGATGCTGTCATGCTGTACAAGCGCATGGCAAAGAAGGTCAGGGATCAGGCAGACCGCGAGGCATTCGAGAGACAGCGCACCGAATGATCATTTGGGGGATAATCAAGTGAGTAAAAAGATAGTTGTAGTAAATGCCGGTCCTGCTCGTGATGACAAGCAACGGGCCTGACACCATGTACAGTCAGCTGGTGGAGAATTACCAGCAGACTCTCAGTAACTTCGTCGGGCCGACCAGAACGCTCATAAGCGGAAACACGCTGCAGCTCAAGGACTACAGCAGCACTGACTGGCCGTGGTCGATGTTCGATCCGGACTCCAAAAAGAAAAGACACGAGACTGTCTTCCCGGAAGAGTGCAAAAGAGCCTTTGAGATGGGAGCAGAACTGGCAAGATAAAGATAAGATTTCCGGGCATTTCCATAAGGGGTGCCCGGTCTTTCTCAGGAGGATAGCTTGATAAAAGTATGTATATTTGATCTTGACGGGACACTCGCGAGGACGCAGGAGTCGATCGCGAGACCCGTTAATATGACACTGGCTTACTACGGACTGCCTGAGCAGCCCGTAGAAGCTTTTAATTATTTTGCGGGAGACGGCATAAAGAATGCCCTCAGACGTGCGCTCATCGCATCGGGCGATACTGATGCGTCGCATCTTGAGGAAGGTCTTCCGATGTGCAGGGCGTGGATGCAGGAGGATCCGTGCTACCACGTGGAGCCGTACGACCATATAGTCTGGGCGCTCGGCGAACTGAAAAAGAGAGGCGTGAAGATCGCGGTCTTCTCGAACAAGCCGCACCTCAGCGCGGTCAGCGTGGTGGAGACAATCTTCGGCAAGGGGATGTTCGACCACATCCAGGGCCAGACGGACAGGATAGCGATAAAACCAGATCCTACGGGGGTCTTTGAGATACTTAAGGAATTCGGCGTAAGCCCTGAAGAATGCCTGTACTTCGGAGATACGAATACCGATATGCTTACGGGGCACAATGCCGGTGTAAAAACTGTCGGAGTTAGCTGGGGATTCAGACCGAAAAGTGAACTTAAAGAGTATAATGCTGATATAATAATAGACAGCGCCAAAGAGATCCCGGGATTGCTTGACGCTTAGAAGAAAACTGACAGAAGGATACAGGACAAATGGCAGCAGAACAGGAAATGATGCAGACAGCGGCACAGGAAGCACCGCAGGATGCAGTGCAGATAGATGTTGACGTTGACGGAGACTGCAACATGGAGTGGGAGGTAGAGACCGAACCGGCTCCTGATACAGGATATACAGAGACTGTCACGGAAGAAGTATATGAAGAGCCGTACGAGCCATATGATCAGTACGATCAGGGCATACCTGTGGCAAGAAGGATGAACAAGCATCTCTTCACATGGCTCCTCAGCTTTTACCTGGGCATTTTCGGAGCCGACAGGTTCTTCCGCGGACAGCCGGTGCTTGGTCTTGCCAAGCTTATGACTTTCGGAGGCTTCGGCTTCTGGTATCTGGCCGATCTTGTGATCGCCGTGATGAAGTCATACGGAGAAGGGTACAGGGACATGGATGATCTTTTGTTTGATCGCTATGGACGCTACATATATTGACAGATAAGAGGTATAGGAACGATGGAAAACAACAATAAAGATTTCAAGGATATGGATTATACAGTGGTCCTGGACAGGAACTACAGAGGGCCGGTGATCGAGGCTGAGCAGAAAAAGCAGGAAGCTGAGGACGCGAAGGCTGTTATAGAGCCTGAGATCGAGTTCGATGCGAGCAAGGCCGAAGCTGAGAAGATATATGAGACCTACGAGAGCATGTTCATCAAGGACTACACAGCTCTAGACAAGGACGACATCTATCCGCACTCGTACCAGTGGCGCGTCGGCGACAGATACAGCGAGGACAAGCTGGCTGTCGTTGAGGCTGCGATCAGGCGGAAAAAGAGGATCGCAGAGACCGAAGAGTACCTGGAATACGTCGAGAAGGTGAAGAGATCCAAGTTCACACCGATGTCCTGGGAATAGAGAAGAGCCTGCATGATCAAGAGCGCGGTCAGGAAAAGAACGTATAAGGCGATATACAGGCTGCTCGACAGGGTCTCACCGGTGCCGTTTGACTGCGGCACCATCTGCGGAGCCGCATGCTGCAATGCGGCCGCTTATGATGAGGAAATGGGCATCATGCTCCTTCCCGGCGAAGAGAAGATACATGACAGGCATGATGAATGGCTCGAGTGGGAGACACTCAGCACCGACGAGTATGATCTCCCGGGGAGCTGGAACGGCAAGGTCTACTTTGTGAGATGCAAGACGCCGCCGCACTGCCCGAGGCATCTCAGGCCTATACAGTGCAGGAGCTTTCCGCTTCTGCCGCATCTAAGCGAAGACGGGGAGCTCACGCTGGTGTACAACGACTACGACCTTCCGTACGCCTGCCCGATGATAGAGGATGAAATCGAACTCGACGGGCGCTTCGTAAAGGCCACTCACACCGTTTGGAAGCACCTGATACGCGATCCTCTCATTTACGACCTTGTATGGGGCGAGTCCCGCGAAAGGGATGCTGAAATGCAGAGCGATGACTGAAAACATCTAAGAGGAGAAACGATGAAACAATACATAGTCGATGCATTTACAGATAAGCCGTTTTCGGGCAACCCGGCAGCTGTCTGTGTGATGGAAAGCTGGCCGTCCGAGGACTTCATGATGAAGCTCGCGATGGAGAACAATCTGTCGGAGACGGCGTTTATTGTAAAAGAAGATGAGGGCTATCATCTGCGCTGGTTCACACCTGAGACAGAAGTGGAACTCTGCGGACACGCGACTCTGGCATCGTCCTTCGTCGTCCTCAATTACTATGAGCCTGATGCGGACAAGGTCGTATTCAATACGCTGAGCGGAGCGCTTACTGTGACCCGCAAGGGCGACCTTTATGAGATGGACTTCCCTACATATGATCTTAAGGATATCCCGGTCACGGACGACATGGAGAAGGCTTTCGGCGTGCGCCCGGTGAAGGCGGTGCTCGGGCTCGACCTCATATGCGTCTTTGAAAATGAAGATCAGGTGCGCAGCATGGTCCCGGATCAGGCGGCACTTCTGAAGATAGAAGGGCGTCTGCAGAACGCTACCGCGAGAGGAACTGACGCGGACTGTGTGTCCAGGAGCTTTGCGCCGGACCTGGGCGTCCCAGAGGATCCTGTATGTGGCTCGGCTCACTGCCAGATCGCCGACTACTGGTCGGAGGTCCTCGGAAAGCAGGAGATACACGCTTACCAGGCATCGAAGCGCGGCGGGCATCTGTACTGCAGGATGCTCGGCGGCGGCCGTATAGCGATAAGCGGCAAGGCCACATTGGTCGCGATTAGCGAGATAGTCGCAGAGGCATAAAACAGCAGACAGTCGTTCGGTGGATATAGAAGGATAGAAATGGAATACAGAAAACTCGGAAATACCGGTCTCGAAGTAAGCGTTATAGCGCTTGGCTGCGAGGCCTTTGTAGAAGATAACAGCAACGCTAAGAAGTTCCTCGATATGGCAGAGGCGGCAGGGGTCAACTATTTTGACCTCTTTTCACCTGATCCGGCGGCGAGATCGGCCCTCGGCGAGGCCATGGAGGGAAGGCGCGAAAAATTCATCATCCAGTCGCACATCTCCTCGGTCTGGAAGAACGGCCAGTACGAGAGGAGCCGCGATCTCGATGATGTGAAAGCCGCATTTGAGGATTCTCTCGAGAGACTCAGAACGGACTACATAGATGTGGGCATGATCCACTACTGCGATGCTGACAGCGACTGGCAGACCATCAAGGACAACGGCATAGTCGACTACGCGAAGCAGCTCAAGGCGGAAGGAAAGATCCGCCACATCGGCCTGTCTTCGCACAATCCGAAAGTCGCGATAAAGGCGGTCGAAGAGGGGGATATAGAGGTCCTGATGTTCAGCGTCAACCCGGTGTATGACATGCTCCCGGGCACCGAAACAGTCGACGACCTCTGGGCAGACGAGGTCTATGAGGGCGGATTCACCAACATGGATCCTGAGCGCCAGAGATTGTACGAGCTCTGCGAGAGCATGGGCGTCGGCATCACGGTAATGAAGGCCTTTGCCGGCGGAGACCTGCTGAGCGCTGAGATGTCTCCTGCGGGAGCTGCGCTTACACCTGCCCAGTGCATCAGCTACTGCCTGTCGAGACCGGCGGTGGCGACCATTTGCTCGGGCGCGAGGAATGAAGAACAGCTTGCGGAGAGCATAGCTTACTGCGAGGCTTCTCCTGAGGAGCGCGACTACGCAGAGGCTTTCGCGAACTTCCCTAAGGTGAGCTGGAGCGGCCACTGCATGTACTGCACTCACTGCCATCCGTGTCCTGCGGAGATAGATATAGCATTCGTGACAAAGCTGCTGAACCTCGTAGTCGCTCACAACGAGTCGAACGGCATAAAGGAGGGCAGCGAGGGATTCCGCGTGCCTGACACGGAGAGGATGCATTATGAGGCCCTCGAAAAGCACGCCGGAGACTGCCTGCAGTGCGGCATGTGCGAGACGAGGTGCCCGTTCGATGTGAAGATACGCGAAAACATGGAACACGCGAAGAAAGTTTTCGGCTACTGATAATTGGGAAAAGCGATGGAAAAGGGAAGCCAGGAGATGAAAAGAAAGCCTGTCGTAGCCGTGTGCTACGACTTCGACAAGACGCTCTCGCCCGACAACATGCAGGCGCAGGGCTATCTTCAGGCGATAAAATATGAGGATCAGGATGAGTTCTGGCGCGAGACGGGAGAGCTCGCGAAAGAGCACGACATGGACGTCAACCTCGCGTGGATGTACCTGATGCTCAAGGGCGCACGCGGCAAGGAGATCTTCAGGCGCGAGATGCTGGCACGCTACGGCTCGGAGGTGAAGCTCTACGACGGGGTCGAGGACTGGTTCGACCGCATCTGCCGCTACGGCGAGGAGCGCGGCGTCACGGTGGAGCACTACATAGTCTCGTCCGGCCTCAGGGAGATGATCGAAGGCACCTGCATCGCGGACAAGTTCACGAAGATCTACGCGAGCTCGTTCTATTACGACGCGGACGGAGTCGCAGTATGGCCTGCACAGGTGGTCAACTACACCAACAAGACGCAGTTCCTCTTCAGGATCTCCAAGGGCGTTCTCGATGTAAATGACAATGCTGTCAACAACTATTTTGCGCCAGACGAGATACGCATTCCATTCACCAGAATGGTATACATAGGCGACAGCGAGACGGACATCCCGTGCATGAAACTTGTCAATTCATACGGAGGCTATTCGGTCGGAGTATACGACCCGGCCACCGGAGACAAAAGCAAGGTCCTGAAACTGATGGCTGAGAACCGTATCGGTTATTATGCGCCTGCGGACTACACCGAAGGCTCCGAACTCGACACCCTTCTCAAAACCATCCTCAGCAGTTGACAAGGGGGACGGTTCTCTTTGTCAACTTTTTGCAATTATTCATATATTAACCGGGAAAAGGGGTAAACAATGAGAAAGATACTGATCGTAGTCGACATGCAGAATGATTTTATCGACGGCGCGCTGGGTACAAAAGAGGCAGCCGCCATCGTAGACAATGTAAAAGAGAAGATACGCTCATATCCGGCTGAGAATACTTTTGTGACCATGGACACGCACCGGCCGGACTATCTGAACACTCAGGAGGGGCGCAATCTCCCTGTGGAACATTGCATTGAAGGCACACACGGGTGGCAGCTAAGAAGCGACATTGCAGAGCTTCTGCAGGATGCAAGGGTGTACCGGAAACCGACATTCGGAAGCACGGCGCTGGCGGAGGATATCGCCGCGATCGATGAAAAAGAAGAGATAGAGATAGAGCTCGTGGGCCTGTGCACGGATATTTGTGTGGTATCGAATGCGCTGCTTCTCAAGGCATTTATGCCTGAGGTAAAGATCTCCGTTGACCCTGCGTGCTGTGCGGGCGTTACACCGGAGTCCCATGAGGCTGCGCTCAAAACGATGCAGATGTGCCAGATCCACGTGGAGGACGTAAAGTGATATTAAACAAAAAAGACAGACTGCCGGCAAGCTTCTGCGGCGCGGACGTCAAACTGTCCGTCGAGGGGGCTTTCCGCATAGTTGAAGATATGGTTACTGAGATCATGGGCGACCAAAAAATAGACGGAGTGACCTGCATGCGCGAATACGGCGGCATGTGGGTGTTCGTAAGAAACCACATCGACCTTCTGCAGCCGCTCGGCTGGATGGAGGAATACACGGCGAAGAGCTTCATAAGTTCGTTCTCGAAGGTGAGACTGTACATCGACACCATACTCGAGAAGGCTGACGGGACCATGGTCCTTGCTTCGAGGCTCGAACTCTGCGCGGTGGATCTCGAGACAGGAAAGATAAGAAGGGCATCGACCGTAGGCGTCGGGGAGAACACTCCGCCTGAGGAGTCGCCGGTCGAGATCACTTATTCGCGCGAGAAGCCTGTGAAGGCAGAGCTCCTCGACGAGCTGACCGTGCGCTCGTCCGACATCGACTACTGCAAGCATACAAACAATATTTCCTACGTGCGCTACTTCATGAACCAGTACGATGTTGAAGATCTTATCGCGCGCCCGGTGAAGTCGATAGAGGTGCAGTACGGCACGCAGACCCACGAGGGCGATGTGCTGAAGGTGTGGCGCTGCGGATCTGAGAGCGCCGATGCTTTCGAGATAGAACTGGACGGCAATGCGGCTGTGAGCTGCCTTGTTGTCAGATAGACAGGGGAGAGGACCGGAAATGACAGGAAAATTCTGCAGGGAATGCGGCACAAAGCTTGAAATGAGAGATCTCGAGCATGAGGGGACTGTCCCTTACTGCCCTAAGTGCGGGCTGTACAGATTTCCGCTGTACAATGTCGCCGTCAGCATGATAGTCGTGAACGAGTCGACTGACGAGATACTGCTCATAAAGCAGTACGGCAGGCCGCACTACATACTCGTCGCGGGATACGTGAACCAGGGCGAAGGCCTTGAGGACGCGGTCGCACGAGAGGTGAAGGAAGAGACCGGAATGACAGTCTCGCGCGTGAAGTTCAACCGCACGAAGTACTTCGAAAGGTCTGACGCGCTGATGTGCAACTTCACGGCTTTCGTGAAGGACGCGAGCGAGATGCGCCCTAATTACGAGATCGATTCGTACTCGTGGTTCAGCCGCGAGGACGCAAGGAAAAACATACGCCCGGACAGCCTGGCGGAGTACTTCCTGGTCTCGTATCTGGATGAATGAAAGGGTAAGACAAAATGCCTGATTATAAAGAACTTGAAAAGAATGTCTGCTATGTCATAAAGGAGCAGCATGTGAAGCTGGGCTACAGCGAGAACGCCAGATGGCTGTACTATCCGCTGAGCGCGCTCAACCATTTGCTCGGGACAGAGCTGGACATCCCGGGAATGGAAGAGGCTCTGAAGGGCTTCTTTGACTATGCCGAAGAAAGGCTCGGACCGGGAAGCGTGACATATAAAGGGGAGAGGTTCTGTCTCCACATGGATCCGAAGGCTTCGAAGTACGTGCACGAGTGCGTGCCTGATGAGCCTTTCCTGAACGATCTTGTGGATGCACTCGCGCATCACGCATCGATGGATGAGGTCGTCGGGGTCTTCAGAAAGCATTCCGACAAGGTCCATGTCGAAGAGGCAGACAACGAGGAATTCGACATGCTGGTCTACTTTGAGGACGGCGAGCCGGATCCATTCGTTTACTGCCTCGCCGACGAGATGGGGCACATAACATACCACCGCATGATAATGTCCGAACTCGAGGAGAGACTGGGCAAATAACGCTGTCTCTGCCGCAGAACGGAGGGCCGCATGGGACTGTTCGGTAAGAAGAAAAGCGAATACGTGAAGATGCCCGAGGGCGACTTTGAGCCTGTCATCCGCTGCAGCATATGCACCGGAGAGCAGACTTTGTGCGCGCGTGAACGCGGCAGCGACACCCTGCATGAGCTGATGCTAATACGGACTCCTGCAGATCTCGAGGGATTCTGCGCGGCAAACGGCATCGACCCGTCGTCGGTCGAAAAGATTTATTAAAAACAGGGATCACAGGATGAACGAAGCAGAAGCGAGGTGCCGCGAATTCCTCAGGAGCAAGGGGATGGACGGCCGGATAATAGATTTCAAGAATACTGACATCACTGCTGAGAGCACGGCAATAGCGCTCGGCGTTGATGTGGACCGCATATGCAAGGGGCTGGTGTTCCAGGGCAAGGGCGGCACGGCCATAGTCGTGATCGCGTCCGGAAAGTCGCGCGTCAACAACGGGCGCTTCAGGGACGTCTTCGGATTCAGGCCGCATATGCTTCCGGCTGAAGATACGGAGAAACTCGTGGGCCATATCGCGGGCACCATCAATCCGTTCTGCCTCAAGGACACTGCGAAGCTCTATCTCGATCTGTCGATCAGAAAGCACATAGGCGAGACGGTCTTCCCGGGCATAGGTGGCGAGGACTCGGTAGTTGAACTGACGGTGGACGAGCTCGAGAAGCTGTCCGACCCGGTCTGCTGGGTGAACGTCACGCTATAACGATATGAAATAATGAACAGAGAAAAAGCACGTTATATTCTGAATATATTCATAGCGGTCGTGGTACCGGCCGCATGGCTGTGGATGTTCTTCGGCAGCGTGGGTGAGCTCGCGCAGAACGGCATCGGCAGCCTCAAGTACTTTACGGTGCTGTCGAATTTCATGGCGGCTATCGCGGCGATCTACTGGCTGGCCTGCAGAAAAGGCAGCCCGGAGAAGCGTGACTTTGCGGAGCGCTTCAAGTACTTCGCGGCGGCAGCTGTGATGCTCACATTCACCGTCGTCGTGACGTTCCTCGGACCGCTTTACGGCTACATCAATATGTTCATAGGGGCGAACCTGTTCTTTCACGGGCTGGTCCCGCTTGCTGCGGCGTTTGAGATCGTCTTTCTCTGCGACAGGCAGTTCACTAAGAGGGAAAACAATATTGCCGTGATCGCACCGCTTGTTTACGGCACGGGATATCTGATAAATATACTTATCAACGGTATGGGGACTTGGCCGGACACCAACGACTGGTATCTGTTTTTCGCATGGGGATACCCGGTCGGCTTTGTCATTTACGGAGCGATAGTGGCGGTCACATGGCTGCTGGCCTTCGCTATGCGGAAGGGGCAGGCGGCTTATCTGAGAAAACACAGATGATCCGGCCTGACGGAAAAGGGACTGAAGAACAGATCCCGGAAGGGATCAGAAAACAAAGGGGACAAAATACAAAATGAATGAGAGCAGGGACAGACTGCAATTGATTTTTACGATGATGCTTTTCGGCACCATCGGCACGCTTTCGAGATTCATAAATATGCCATCGAGCCTCATCTGTCTAGGCAGGGCTTTCTTCGGAGTGATCATCATACTCGCGGTGCTCGCTCTCAGAAAAGAGCGGCCGGACGCAGAGGCCATAAAGCGCAACCTCGGATGGCTTATACTCAGCTCGATATTTATGTGCGTCAACTGGATATGCCAGTTTGAGGCGTTCAAATACACGACCATAGCCGTGAGCACGCTGTGCTACTACATGCAGCCAGTCTTCTACATACTGGCGGCGGCGATCGTCCTCAAGGAGAAACTGTCGGCGAAGAAGCTGGTCTGCGTCATCGTCGCATTCTACGGAATGATCCTCGTATCCGGCGTGCTGCAGACGGGGCTCCATCTGAGCGAGCTCAAAGGAGTGCTCTTCGGAGTCGCGGGCGGATTCTTCTACGCGATGGTCGTGCTGATCAACAAGTACATGAAGGACATCTCGCCGGTGAACACGACGATCATGCAGCTCGCGCTCGTGTCGGTGATAATGCTGCCGTACTCCGCGGCGACGGGTGCTTTCGCAGAGGCCAGGGTCACGACGACCGGCATCATATGCCTGCTCGTGCTGGGCTTCCTGCATACGGGCATCGGATACATCATCTACTTTGACGCGGTCAACAAACTGCCGGCGCAGACGGTCGGCATCCTGAGCTATATCGATCCGGTCGAGGCCGTGCTACTGTCGGCGTTCTTCCTGAAGGAGCCGATAAATATCTACACTGTGATCGGCGCCGTGATGATACTTGGCGCCGCGGCGGTCAGCGAAAGCCAGCCGGCGAAAAAGGGACAGAAGGAATTGCAAGGGGGAGAAGGCAATGATTGATTACGATCTGATGTGCAGACAGGCGGAGGCTCTCGCCGGTGACTCGGCGGATTGTGTGCCGATGATGGCCAATGTGTCGGCGATGATATACGACGCACTGCCTGACCTCAACTGGGCAGGATTTTACATCGTGAAAGACGGCGTGCTGCTTCTCGGCCCGTTCCAGGGCAAGGTGGCATGCGTGAGGATAGAAAAGGGCAAGGGCGTCTGCGGGACGGCCTGGGAGCAGGACTCGGTGCAGCTCGTGCCGGATGTCCACGCTTTCCCGGGACACATCGCGTGCGACAGCGCTTCAAACTCGGAGATCGTGGTGCCTCTGCATTGCGGTCCTGAAGTTGCGGCCGTGCTGGATATAGACAGCCCTAAGTTTGACAGATTCAGTGAAGATGACAGGGACGGGCTCGTGAAGCTCGTTCAGACTCTGGAGAAGGTGCTGAGATGGGAATAATCGCCGGATTCATGGTCCCTCACCCGCCTATGATAGTGCCCGCGGTCGGACGCGGGAGCGAGGCGCAGGTGGAGGAGACCGCAAGGGCATACGAGAAGGTCGCTGAAGAGATAGCGGCGCTCTGCCCGGAGACTATCGTTATCACGAGTCCGCACTCGATCATGTACGCGGACTATTTCCACCTGTCTCCGGGAAGCTCCGCTTCAGGCAGCTTTGCTGCCTTCAGAGCGCCGTCCGTAAGCTTCGACGAGCGTTATGATGAGGAGCTCGTCTCAGAGATCTGCCGTCTGGCAGATGAAGAGGAGTTCCCTGCGGGAACGCTCGGAGAGCGCGACGCGTCTCTGGATCACGGCACCATGGTGCCGCTGTGGTTCATAAGGAACAAATATAAAGAGGGTAAAATAGTGAGGATAGGCCTGTCGGGTCTTCCTCTCATTGACCACTACAGACTTGGCCAGCTGATAAAGCAGGCGGCCGAAAACACAGGCCGCAGAGTGGTGATCGTCGCCAGCGGCGACCTTTCGCACAAACTGCAGGAATACGGCCCGTACGGTTATGTGCCGGAGGGGCCTGAATACGATGAAAGAATAATGGATGTGATGGGCAGAGCCGCCTTCGGCGAGCTCTTCGACTTTGACGAATCGTTCTGCGACAGGGCCGCAGAATGCGGCCACCGGTCATTTGTGATAATGGCCGGTGCGTTCGACGGGACTGCCGTCACCGCCGAACGCCTGTCGCATCAGGACATTACCGGCGTCGGTTACGGCATCTGCACCTTCTATCCCGAAGGACCCGATGACAGCAGACGCTTCCTTGAGGCAAGATTCAGAGATGCTGAGCTTGCAGCAAACGAAAGGCGCGCAAATGCCGATCCTTATGTAAAGCTCGCCTACACGGCAGTCGATGCGTATGTATCCGGGCGCGGAAAGATCTCCGTACCTGACGGTCTCCCGGATGAGATGCTGAGCAGACGTGCAGGCACCTTTGTGTCCATCCACGAGCACGGGGCGCTCCGCGGATGCATCGGCACTATCGGACCGACCCGCGCATCCATTGCAGAGGAGATCATCGGCAACGCTATAAGCGCTTCCACAAGAGACCCGAGGTTCCCGGCTATCACAGCAGACGAACTTCCATGGCTCGAGATAAGCGTGGATGTTCTCGGGGAAGCCGAAGACATAGATTCAAAGGACATGCTCGATGTAAATCGCTACGGCGTGATAGTCACGTCGGGCCTCAAAAGAGGGCTTCTTCTGCCGGACCTTGACGGTGTCGACACTGTTGATCAGCAGATCGACATTGCAAAGCAGAAGGCGGGCATCGGCAGGTCCGAGAAGTATAAGCTGCAGAGATTTGAGGTCATACGTCACATCTGAAACGAGGTCAACAAATGGCTGTATGCAAAGTCTGCTTCAGACACTGCGATATCCCGGAAGGCGGACTCGGCTTCTGCGGGGCGAGGACCTGCACCGGCGGAGCTGTTAAGGCTGCGAATTACGGCAGGGTGACTTCGCTTGCGCTCGATCCCATAGAGAAAAAGCCGCTCGCAAGGTTCCGCCCGGGCTCGATGATAGTTTCGGCAGGCAGTTACGGCTGCAATCTCCGCTGCCCGTTCTGCCAGAACCATCAGATATCCTGGTCGGACGAGGCATACCGCTTTGCGGACACGGCCGAGTACATTTCTCCCGAAGAACTAACCGCGATCGCTGACGGTGCGCGCAGCAGGGGAAACATAGGAGTGGCGTTCACTTACAATGAACCGCTTATCGGATACGAGTACATACGCGACACGGCGAAGCTCGTACATGAGGCAGGCATGGTCAACGTGATAGTCACAAACGGAACAGCTAGCCTGTCCGTGCTCGAAGAACTTGCACCGTACATCGACGCCATGAACATAGACCTCAAGGGATTTACCGACAGGTATTACAGCGAGGTGCTGGGCGGCGATCGCAGGATGGTGATGGATTTCATCGCCGAAGCGGCAAAGCGCTGCCATGTCGAGCTCACGACTCTCATAATCCCGGGAGAGAATGACAGCGAAGACGAGATGCGCGAGATGACATCATGGATCGCATCACTCACAGATCTGCAGGGCAACACCGCTGGGGCAGACATCCCGCTTCATATCTCGAGGTTCTTCCCGAGATTCCACATGACTGACCGCGACGCGACTGATGTGGGGCTCGTCTACAGGCTTGCGGACATTGCCCGCGAAAGGCTCAGATACGTTTATACCGGAAACTGCTGATGAAAAAAGGACGGGACAGAAAATGAAGACTATATATCTTGCAGGGGGCTGCTTCTGGGGAGCCCAGAAATTCTTCGACCAGTTTGACGGAGTCATCGCGACAGAGGTCGGCTACGCGAACGGGCCGGACAGCGCTCCTTCGTATGAGGATGTCTGCAGGAGCAGCGGACATGCCGAGACGGTGCGCGTCGATTACGACGAGTCCGCGATAAGCCTTGAGGATATCCTGAAGTATTATTTCATGGTGATCGACCCGACCGCCGTGAACAGGCAGGGTCACGACATCGGTATCCAGTACCGCACGGGCATTTACTACACCGACGAATCCATGCTTCCGGTCATCAGGAAGGCTTATGATGAAGAGGCCGCAAAGTACGGCAAGCCTCTCGCGACGGAGGTCCTGCCGCTTCAGAACTTCTTTTCGGCCGAAGAATATCATCAGAAATATCTTGATAAAAATCCGGGCGGCTACTGCCACATAGCGCCTGAGTATTTCACGATAGCAAAATAGATCCAAAGAAAAAAACCACAGCAAAGGGGACCGGCCGCGGAATGACCGGGGGATCGGAGATAAAAAAGGAGGAAAACAAATGCTTACACTTGAAAGAGCAAAAGAACTGAATGACTCGATGGTTACTGAGGATCATCTCAGGATACACGCGCTCAACGTAATGGCTGCAATGGGAGCCATGGCTGAGCACTTCGGCGAGGACAAAGAGCACTGGATGGCGGTCGGCTACCTGCACGACTACGACTATGAGAAGTTCCCGGAGGAGCACCTGCACCACACCGAGAAGGAACTTCTTGCTGAGGGCGTCGACCCTGAAGACGTGCGCGCCATCCTGGCACACGGCTACGGTATCTGCAACGATGTGGAGCCTCTGACCAACATGGAGAAGTCGCTCTACACTATCGACGAGCTTACAGGCATAATCCAGGCTTACGGACGCCTCAGAGCAGAGGGCATCATCGGCATGCAGGCGAAGGGTCTGGTCAAGAGATTCAAGGACAAGAGATTTGCGGCAAAGTGCGACCGCGCGGTCATTCTCGACGGCTGCGAGCGTCTTGGCATGGAGCTCCGCGATGTAGCTGAGATCTGCATCAGGGGAATGGAAGAGCACGCTGAAGAGATCGGTCTGGCCGGCAGCGCTGACGCAGAATAGGGAGAGAATAAGGAAAGGAACGCATAAATTGAAACTTACATGGAAAGGGATCGGCTGGCTCGTATTCGGTATCATGATGATGGCTGCATCGACCAGCGCATACGGCATTGCGGAAAAAATCAGCGACATCGGGATCGGCCTGACTTTTGTTGCTGTGTATGTGATGAAGCAGATCTTCAAACCGCGCATGTACGGCTTCTTCATCGCCGGCGGTATAATGCTGTCGTTCTGCATCTACAACGGCATCAATGAAGAGCTGATCATGCCGCTTGCGATCGCTGTGGCGTGCCTGGGTGCTTTCTATGTTTTGAATAAACGGTCCGTAGACGCGATCGTGGATGACATTGATTCGCTCGGTGATGACGAAATAGAAAACTTCGATTATGTCGCTCCCGAATCCTATGAGGAGGCGCCGGCTGATGCATCAGAATCAGACTCTGCAGCAGATGCAGACGGCCAGTCCGCCGACGGCACATCAGATTCTGCCGCTGATGCAGACTCATCCGGCGAAGACGGAGCGATCGAGATCGAAACCAAGATCCCGGCGCCAAAAGCAAAAACTGTCGAATTCGACTTCGAACCGAAAAAGAGTAAGAAGAGTAGGAAGAAATAGAGCTATCAGCCCCGGCTGACCGGTGAACTGTCCCAACAAAACCAGACTGTTGCAGGCCAACTCACTGCGTCGGGGCTATTTTTAATGCTTTTTGCTCCGCAGCAACAGTCAGGCACGGATCATGTCAAGCGAAACTGCAGCGAAATAAGACAGATACTGCACTTTTTACTGCAAAACAAGCACTTAATTCATATTTAGCCTGTTCCTGAAAAAATCGGGTGTAACATTCAGATGAAAACCTGCCTGAATTGCACCCTTGCCACAAAAAAACCGGAAAAAATGAGCCGAAATCGAGCTTTGGGTGTAAGTCGGAAGATAAAAAAGCCCGGAGTTACACCAAAAACCGCAAAAAGGGTGCAACTCCGGCAGAATAAAGTTGAAATAATGCACCCGAGGAGCGATTTGTGGAAGTTTTTAGAGATCAGATCGAAGAAATGGTGTATGAGCAGAGAAAAATCCTTCAGAATTACACCGAGGAATTAAAATCAAGCCCGGATGGCAATCTTATGTGCACGTCCAACCACGGTAAACAGATCTATTACCATACATACTACGCAGATGGAAAGTATGTCAGGGTCTCGCTCAATAATAAACCGGATGTGATCAGGGCCCTGGCACGGAAAGAGTATCTTTCGCTTGCGGTAAAGGTGCTTGAAAACAATCTGATGGTTCTTGAAAGGACCGGCAGTAAACTGTTGCCGGGAGACATTGGTCATCTGAAAGAAAAAATGAAAAAGCCTTTCCTGACTCTTCCTGATGAGTACTTTTTCCGTGGCGCTTATGGTGAGGGAATATATCTGCTGACCGGTTCTGAAGAGGGGATAAGACGGCACCTCGACTGGGGCTGCGCACCATACGAAAAAAGTACATTCAAGCCTGAAGGGCTGAGGTACCCGACTTCACTGGGCTACAAAGTGAGATCAAAATCCGAGCAGCACATAGTCGAGCAGCTGGGCAATTATGCAGTTCCGCACAGATACGAGCAGATCCTGCATATTGGTGATAAACAGGCCTCTATAGATTTCACGTTCCGTGATTGCAACTATGAGCAGTTTTACTGGGAGCACGCCGGCATGATGGATGATCCCTACTACCGGAACAGACATGAACGAAAGATGGTAATGCTTGAGTCGGCAGGAATAGTTCCGTGGAAAAATCTTATCGTAACATATGATAACGATGGCATCATCAATGTTCCAATGATAAAAAGCATCATTGAACATGAGGTTATACCGAGACTATAAGTGCGGAATGCGGTAAAATACTAATAAAGAATCAGGGAGCAGAAAGGGAAGGCCTGAGCGCATTCACCCGGAAAGCATATGACGAACAGCACAGCAGAGAAGATCGCGAAATCAGTTAAAGACGCCGGCGGGAGGACTTTCTACGTCGGCGGTTTTGTACGCGATAAACTGCTGGGAATCGAAAACAAGGACGTCGACATCGAGGTCCACGGCATAGAGCCGGACACGCTTTACTCCATACTCGAGAGCATCGGCGAGCCGCTGAGCTTCGGCAAAAGCTTCGGAGTCTACGCGCTGAAGGGGGAGGACCTCGATATAGCCATGCCGCGGCGCGAACGTGCGACGGGCAGGGGCCACCGTGACTTCGAGATCGAGGTGGATCCTTTCATAGGGACTTACGCTGCTGCGAAGAGGCGCGACTTCACCATCAACGCGCTGATGGAGGACGTGCTGACGTGCGAGATAATCGACCACTTCGGCGGTCGGGAAGACCTGAGCCGCGGGGTCATCAGACATATCTACGATGCGTCTTTTATCGAAGACCCGCTGAGAGTCCTGAGAGCAGCGCAGTTTGCGGCACGCTTCGGATTTGCGGTCGACCCGTCGACCATCGAACTCTGCCGCGGGATAGATCTGTCGGCGCTGTCAAGAGAGCGCGTCGAAGAGGAGCTCAGAAAGGCCCTTCTGAAGGCGGACAGACCTTCGATATTCTTTGAGGTCCTGCGCTCGATGGACAAGCTCGGTACGTGGTTCCCGGAACTTGAAAAGCTCATAGGGCTCGAGCAGGACCCGGTATTCCATCCGGAAGGTGATGTGTGGACGCACACGATGGAGGTCATCGACAGGGCGGCCACGTTCAGGGACAGAGTTTCCGATCCGTTCTGCTTTATGCTTTTGGCGCTGGTCCACGACCTCGGCAAGATCGTGACGACTGCCAGGGCTGAGAAAGACGGCCGCATCCACGCGTACGGTCATGAGACCGAGGGCGTGCCGATCGCGGAGGAATTCGTAAAACGTATCACTAATGAGAAAGATGCGGTAGACTACATCAACAATATGGTGCCGCTTCACATGCGTCCGAACGTTTCGGCTTATTCCAGGCCGCCGCTCAAGTCGACAAACAGGATGTTCGACGCGGCAAAGGCTCCGGGAGACCTTGTGTGGTTCGCGGCTGCGGACAAGCCGGTCTTTGCGGGCACAGATGAATTCTCGGGCGATAATGAGTTTCTGCTTGAGAGGCTGCGGGCCTACGAGGAGACCATGGCCAGGCCGTATGTCGCCGGCCGTGATCTCATCGCGGCGGGACTGGAGCCGGGCGAAGATTTCAGTGAAATACTCGCGCACGCGCACAAGCTCAGGCTTGCGGGGACAGAGAAGGAGTCCGCGCTGAAGCAGACTCTCGCGTACGCGCGCAATCTCAGAAAAAAGGAAAGAAGCAGTAATGGACGAGAAATTTGATATCCAGCAGTACCTGACAGAAGGGGTAGAGCAGGTAGTAAAGGACGCGCTCAAGGCGACGCTGAAAGACCCGAGGGAGAGCGCATTCCTCGCTAAATTCGCACTCGCGAGCGCGGCTGCGACAAAAAGAAGAGTTGCCAATGAGAAGGACGGACTGCATGTTCCGTCGTATCTGATCGCGAGCATAACATCGAGCTGCAACCTGCACTGCGCGGGCTGCTATTCGCGCGCCAACAACGCAACGGTGGACTGCGAGCCGTCGAGACAGCTGACTGAGGAAGAGTGGCTCAGGATATTCCGCGAGGCATCGGAACTCGGCATAAGCTTTGTGCTGCTTGCGGGCGGTGAGCCCATGCTCAGATACGATGTTATGGAATCTGCCGGCAAGATGCAGGACATGCTCTTTCCGATCTTCACGAACGGCACTTTTATGAATGAAAAGATCTTTGATCTGCTGGACAGCTGCCGCAACCTGATCCCTGTCATCAGCATCGAGGGCGACCGCGAAGCGACCGACTCCAGAAGAGGCGAGGGCATATATGACCTCACGGTCTCCAAGATGGACGAGCTCCATAAGAGGGGCATAATCTACGGCGTTTCGGTGACGGTCACAAAGGAGAACATCGGCGAGGTGTTCTCGGATGACTTCCTCGATCTCATGAGGAGCCGCGGATGCAAGGCTGTATTCTTCATCGAGTTCGTGCCGGTATCCGACGAGGCTTCCGAGCTGGCTCCGGACGACGAAGACCGCACATTCATGGAGGAGAGACTGGACCTCCTGAGAAGCGAGAAGGATGACATGATGTACATCGCGTTCCCGGGCGACGAGAAGAGCTCGGGCGGCTGCCTGGCTGCGGGACGCGGATTCTTCCACATCAATTCTCACGGCGGTGCTGAGCCGTGCCCGTTCTCGGCGTACTCGGATATCAACGTAAAGGATACTTCGGTCAGGGAGGCCCTGCAGTCGAATCTGTTCACCAAGCTCAAAGAGGGTGACATCCTGAGCGGTGAGCACATCGGCGGATGCGTGCTCCACGCGAAGCGCGACCAGGTCGAAGCTATCCTGAACAGCTGATACAAAAAAGGAACAAAAAAAGCCTCTCCGATGCAAATTTATAACCCCCGGGGAGGCTTGCGGACCTCATTTTCAGACCTCATAATTAGCGTATAAGAGGAAACTAAATCTGAAAGTGGGGTTTTTATTATGCATATGGCAGATGCTCTGCTTGCTCCCGCAGTAGCCGCAACAATGTATGTTGCTTCAGGCGCGGCCGCAGGCGTATCTATCAACAAACTGAGAAAAGATGATGAACCGTCAAAGCTTCCGACAATGGCTGTCACAGCCGCGGTGGTCTTTGCCGGCCAGATGATAAACTATACGATCCCGGGAACAGGTTCGTCCGGCCACATGTGCGGAGGAATGATGCTCTCGGCACTGCTTGGTCCGTATGCGGGGTTCCTGTCCATGATTGTGGTACTGGCCATCCAATGCCTGTTCTTCGCTGACGGAGGACTGATGGCGCTGGGGGCCAACATATGGAATATGGCATTCTACGGATGCTTTGTCGGATACTTCCTCATCTGGAAGCCGATCATTCACAGCAAGTGGTTCGGTGAAGGCAAATCGGCTATCCGGAAGAGGATAATCGCGGCGTCGATCCTGGGCTGCGTAATAACTTTGCAATTAGGCGCGTTCTCTGTGGTGCTCGAGACGAGCCTTTCGGGCATCACAGAGCTCCCTCTCGGCGCATTTATGGGACTGATGCAGCCGATCCATCTGGCTATCGGCCTGGTTGAGGGACTTATCACTGCAGCGGTTCTTTGCTTCGTGTTTGAGTCAAGACCTGAACTCCTGCGTGATGTGAACGAAGTAGGCGCAGGAACACTTACAGCCAAGCGCTCTCTGAAGGCAACAGTCGGCATACTCGCGATAGTTGCTCTTGTCGTAGGCGGCGGACTCAGCCTGTTTGCAAGCGGCAATCCTGACGGTCTTGAGTGGGCTCTGTTCGGAAACGCTGACGGCGGATATTCGACCAACATGGGTCTGGATGAAGAGAACTTCGGAGTATCGAGCGATGTGGCTGATAAAGCTGAAAGCGTACAGGAGAAGACATCGTTCCTTCCTGACTATGCGTTCCCGGACAGTGACAGCGCAGCGGGCACCACGGTGTCGGGAATCGTCGGCTCTGCAATGGTAGCAGGGGTGGCTCTGCTGATCTGCTTCGCCGGAGGATTCTTCAGGAAGAAGAAACAGTCCTGACATTTATATAAATGACTCAGGGGCGTCGATGACGCCCCCTGTTTTATGTTATCATACGACTTATGAATAAAATGGAAAAAGCGCTTGGCGAACTCGGCCACATGGATGAGCTTGCGGTACAGGATTCTCCTGTACACGCGATGAATGCGGGAGCCAAGCTGCTGTGCACGGTGATCTACATACTGACGGTAATGTCTTTCGACAAATACGACCTGAGCGGCCTCATTCCGATGCTGCTCTGGCCTGTTTTGATGTTCCAGATGAGCGGGATATCCGTAAGCACCTGCTTCTATAAGCTGCGTATCGTACTGCCGCTGGTAATGGCAGTCGGGCTGTTCAATCCCATATTCGACAGGGAGATAATGCTGCAGATCGGAGGCATCGGTATCTCAGGCGGAGTCATAAGCATGATCACGCTGATGCTGAAAGGCGTGCTCTGCCTGATGGCATCGTTCCTGCTCGTGGCGACGACACCTTTCGACAATATCTGCGCGGCGCTGAGGCACGTGCACTTCCCGGCGATGCTGGTCACACTGCTCCTGCTGACATACCGTTATGTCGGAGTCATGACGGAAGAACTCGCGGTGATGACGGACGCCTATCATCTCAGGGCGCCGGGGCAGAAGGGGATACACGTCTCGGCCTGGGGATCGTTCCTGGGGCAGCTCCTGCTGAGAAGCATGGACAGGGCGCAGGAACTCTACGCGAGCATGCTTCTGAGAGGCTATCATCAGCACTTCCACTATGCGCCAATTAAGCCGTTCAAAAGCAGGGATGCCATATATCTGGTGCTGTCCGTGCTGTTTTTCGCAGCTGTAAAATTCTGGAACCTGTCTGAGATCATAGGCATGTTCTTTATGAGGTAATAAAACATGATCGAATTCGATAACGTAAGTTTTGCATATGAAAGCGGTGCGCCTGTCATCAAGGGGCTGTCCTTCAGGATAGAGGACGGCGAGGCCGTGGGGCTGATAGGGGCCAACGGAGCGGGAAAATCCACCATTATGAAACTGGTCCTCGGTCTTGTTCAGGGCGAGGGAAGGATCCTCGTCGACGACATCGAGGTGAATAAGGATAATCTCGGAAAGATCCGCAAAAAGCTCGGTTTTGTGCTGCAGAATTCAGATAACCAGATGTTTATGCCGACTGTCTATGAGGACATGATGTTCGGACCTCTCAACTACATGGTGAGCAGGGAGGACGCCGATAAAAAGGTGAACGAAGTTCTGGACAGGCTGGGGCTTCAGTACCTGAAGAACAAATACAATCACAAGATCTCCGGCGGAGAAAAAAGAATGGCCGCTATCGCGACCGTGCTCGCGATGGAACCCGATGCCGTTCTGATGGACGAGCCGACATCAGCGCTCGACCCGTATAACAGAAGGGTGGTCATCAATACCATTAAAGAACTCGGCCAGACCAAGATAATCACTTCTCATGACCTCGACATGATCATGGACACCTGCGACCGCGTGATACTGCTCTCGGGCGGCGAGATCGTCGCGGATGGTCCTGCGATGGACATCCTTTCGGACCGTGAACTCCTCGAAGCCAATCATATGGAGCTTCCGCTGAGCCTGTCGGCGCGCCCTTAGGGTCATCACTCTGACAGTCTTACGCATAACAAAAACGAACGCACTGCGGCGTTCGTTTTTGTTATGGTGCGCCCGTAGGGATTCGAACCCTAGACCTTCTGATTCGTAGTCAGACACTCTATCCAGCTGAGCTACGAGCGCTCGTCTATTCGCGACTTGAGTATATTACAACAGTTCAACGTGAAAGTCAAGCAGCAAGTAAAGAGCCGGTCCGAAGACCGGCTCTGATCGTTTGGTTTTGCCAAGATCTATTAGACTGTGAAGCCCTTTGTCATAGCATCATCCGGATCCATGAACCACTTAGCTTCTCCGCAGAGGTAAGCAGCGCCTGTTACCTGAGGGATAATTGTGTCGAATTCGCCAACCTTAGGTCCGATCGCCGAAACTGTTCCGATGAATCTTGTGTCGATGAATGACTTGTAAACGAAGCTTTCACCTACGCCGAGCTCACCCTTCTTGTAGAGCCAGGACAGCTTAGCAGATGTACCTGTTCCGCATGGTGATCTGTCAATCTGCGGATCATGAGGCTCGCCGAATACCAGCTGGTTCTTCAGTGCGAACTTTGCATCCGGGCAGAATTCCTTGTCGCTCTCTGTAAGCTCGTCTGTGCAGTAGTTCTCGATGAGGTCTACGCTTGTGATGTCGAGCTCAGGATGCTGGATAGGAACTGTCTTGTTGATCTCCTGCAGAGCGAAGCTTGACCACTCTGTGAGGAACTTTGTGTGCTCTGGAGTTACCTTGAAGCCGAAGTTCTTCTCTGTGTCAACCAGTGCGAAGAAGGATCCGCCGAAGCAGATGTCGTATACGACCTTCTTGCCCTGATACTCGAGCTCGAGGTTCTCTTTGTAAACGAATGCAGGAACGTTTGTGAGCTTAACGCCTGTTACCTTGCCGTTCTTGCATGTGCAGTCAAGATGGATCAGTCCTGCAGGTGCCTCGATGACTACCTGAGTCATAGGCTCCTTCATCTCCATGAGACCTGCTTCGAGGATAACTGTGGCAGCACCGATGGAGCAGTGGCCGCACATGTTCAGATATCCGCCGCCGTCCATGAAGAAGATACCGAAGTCAGCTTCAGGGTTGATTGGCTCGCAGAGAATAGCACCGAACATATCGTGATGTCCGCGTGGCTCGAACATAAGCATTGTTCTCAGGTAGTCATAGTGCTCCTCGAGATAATGCTTCTTTTCGATCATTGTGTTTCCCGGCAGCTCCGGGCAGTCGAGAGCGACTCTGCAGTATTCGCCCTCAGTATGAGCTTCGACCGTTCTGATTACGTGCTTGTCGTAATTGTCATAGTTGATCTTAGCCTCAAGATACTTTCCCATAGGTAATTACCTCCTAAAAATCATACACATGTAATAGTGCTTTAAGGCTTTGCGCCTACACGGATATGATAACGCAATCGGGGTAGAGCGTCAATCATTTAACGGCCGGCGGGTAACATTCCGTACGGCGTTTTGGTTAAGTCTGCTGTTAGAAATTTTTAAAGCAAATATGTATTGAATTATGCGTCGGGAAAGCGCCGGATTATTTATAACTAACGATTAATTTTTTGTATAGTAAAGGTTGTCTAAAATAAGTCAAAGTGATATTATGGACTCGTCAAAAAAGGCGTTTTTTTGTGTGTCTGAAGTTGTTTGGGACGTGCGGAAAACGATTCCGAAATAAATGACGCAAAACGTAGATCATCTTAACCACTAAAGGAGATCAGTATTATGGAAAACATTCAGATGTTACTGAAGCAGGGCGCTGTAGGCAGACCTTGTGAAGCCATCGTTAAGGTGGGCGACAAGGTAAAGAGAGGACAGCTCATCGCTACACCGACCGGCCTTGGTGCAAACGTTCACTCCAGTGTATCCGGTGAAGTCATCGATATCACTGAGGACCGCATTATCATCAAGCCGAATGCAAAGCAGCCTAAGACTTATGAGAAGATCAAGAAGGGTTCAAACCTCGAAATGATCAAGGAAGCTGGCATTATCGGACAGGGCGGAGCAGGATTCCCTACATTTATCAAGATCTATAACGGCAAGGAAGACAAGCCGGTTCTTGATCATGGCTACATCCTCGTAAACGCTTCCGAGTGCGAGCCTGGTCTTGCACACAACATCGCTCAGATCGACGAAGATCCTGCAATGCTTCTCAGAGGTATCCACTACCTGATGGAGATCGCCGGAGCTGACAAGGGTATCATCGCAATCAAGAAAAAACACAGAGAGACCATCGAGAAGCTGGACGCTCTTCTGAAGGACGATCCTGCTATCGAGAGACACCTTCTCCCGGATATCTATCCGATGGGCGAGGAGCGTGCTGTAGTAAGAGAGTGCCTCGGCATCGAGCTCGAGCCGGACAAGCTCCCTTCGGCAGCAAACGCTGTAGTAATCAATAGTGAGACAGTTTACAGCTGCGTAAAGGCCATCGAAGATCAGAAGCCTCTTATCGACAAGAACATCACAGTAAGAGGAATGATCAAGGGCGGAAGCGAAGCTCACGTATTCATGGACGTTCCTGTAGGCAGAAGCGTTGAGGCTCTGATCGAAGAAGCAGGCGGCATCGATGAGATGGGCTATGGCGAGATCATCATGGGCGGAGCCTTCACAGGAAAAGCAACAACTCTTGATGCTCCTATCACAAAGGCAACAGGAGCTCTCCTCGTTACCCGTCCGTTCAGAGACCTTCACGGAGCAAAGATGGGTATCCTCGTATGCGCATGCGGCGGAAACCTCGAGAGAATGGAAGACCTCGTAAAGAAGTACAATGCTACTGAGACTCATGTTTGCTACTGCAAGCAGGCTCAGGAGATGCCTAACGGCACACGCAAGTGCGAGCGCCCGGGCAACTGTCCTGGACAGGTCAAGAACAACCTCGAGTTCAAGAAGGCCGGCTGCGAGTACATCATCATCGGCAACTGCTCTGACTGCTCCAACACAGTTATGGCATCCGGCCCTAAGATGGGACTCAAGGTAATGCACATGACAGACCACGCTATGATGGCTGTCGGACACCCTCTGTACAGAACCCTCAAGGTTTCGAAGAAGGTAGACCAGGATCTCAACGTTGTAGACAATGTTGAGGACAACGAGGTCGCAGAATAATCACTTATCACCGTTATTGATCTTTGCCCGGGGAACCCCAAATCAACCCGGGCAAAGGGAAATATAAATACTGCCGACACACATTGTGCGGCAGGCAACTAATTTTTTAGGAGGAAGATCGATATGTCAATAACAGCTGAAACAGCTAAACAGCATGCAAACGATCCAGCAGTACTCTGCTGCAGAGCAGAGGCAGGCACAGAACTGACACCTGCAAACTTCGAGGATCCGGCAATTTTCCCTGATCTGGTTGATTCGGGACTGCTGAACCTCGATGGAGCGCTGAAACTTGGTCAGGTGCTCAACGGCTCAAAGCTTACAAAGACAGTTGACTCTCTTACTCCTATTACAGCAGACATCGTCGACAAGTACGATGCAGCAGAAGCACCGGCAGAAGAGGCACCTGCAGCTGAAGAAGCAGCTGAGGCAGCTCCTGCAGCAGCTCCTGCATTTGCAGCTCCGGCTGCAGGCGGAATGATCAGCCTGCACATCGGAGAGGGCAAGAACATCGACATCCAGATTCCTGCAGGAATCGGCGGCGGCGCAGTAGCAGCACCTGCAGCAGCAGTTGCAGCAGCTCCTGCAGCAGCAGCGGCTCCGGCAGCTGAAGAGGAAGGCGAAGCTGTAGTAGTCAGAGAGATGACTCGTAAGCACTACAAGATCGATAAGGTAGTTCTTGGTGACGAGACCAAGATCGAAGGAACAACACTGTACATCCGCAAGGCAGCAGCTACTGAGGGCGCTGACTCTCAGAAGCTCGTTCACAGCCTTGAGCTCGACGTGATCACACCTGACAACTATCACGTATACTCCGAGACAGTAATGGACATCCAGCCGATCGCTACAAAGGAAGACGATGCAGAGCTCGGCGAGGGCGTTACAAGAGTACTCGACGGCGTAGTAATGATGGTAACAGGAATCACTGAAGAGGGAGTTCAGGTTGGTGAGTTCGGTTCTTCGGAAGGTTACATAGATGAGAACATGATGTGGGGACGTCCTGGCGCAGTAGACAAGGGCGAGATCATCATCAGAGCTCATGCCGTGATCGACAACAAGAAGAACATGGAGAGACCGGGACCTATCGCTATTCATACTGCAGTTGACCACGTAACTCAGGAGATCAGAAACGCAATGAAGAAGGATCTCACTGACGAGCAGGTCGTAGATACTCAGGTTTTGAAGCAGGTTAGAAGACCTGGAAAGAAGAAAATCGTTATCGTTAAGGAGATCATGGGCCAGGGCGCTATGCACGATAACTTCCTGTTCCCGACAGAGCCTGTAGGCGTACTCGGAGCTAAGCCGAACGTAGACCTCGGTAACGTTCCAATTGCTGCTAACCCACTCGAGGTTATGGATGGCTGCATCCACGCTCTTACATGCATCGGACCTGCTTCGAAGGAAATGTCCAGACACTACTGGAGAGAGCCTCTGGTTTACGAAGCAATCCACGATGACGACGTTGACCTGGTAGGCGTTATCTTTGTTGGTTCGCCGCAGGCTAACACAGACAAGTTCTACGTATCCAGAAGACTGGGCCAGATGGTTGAGTCCATGAACGTAGACGGAGCATTCGTTACAACAGAGGGATTCGGAAACAACCACGTAGACTTCACTTCCCATATCGAGCAGATCGGTAAGAGAGGCGTTCCGGTTGTTGGATTCTCATTCTGCGCTGTACAGGGAGCTCTCGTAACAGGTAACAAGTACTGCGATGCTATGATCGACAACAACAAGTCGATGTCCGGTATCGAGAACGAGGTACTTGCATGCAACACACTCTGCCACGAAGACGCTATCAGAGGTCTGGCTATGCTCAAGGCTAAGATGGCCGGCGAGAGCATCAAGGCACCTGAGAGACAGTACACACACAGCGTCAAGGAGAACAACGTAGAGCTGATCGAAAAGGCTTACGGCACAAAGATGGAGCTTGTTGATAACGAGCAGGCACTGCCGATGAGCGAAAAGAGAAAGGCTAAATACGACTAATCTGAAAGGTAAGTTCGAAGAGAGATATGAAATACGGTGACAAAATAATAAGAATGGAAGGCATTATTGTCGAAGTTCACGACGGAAGTGTAGCAATCGACTTTAAAGGAAGACTGGGACATCTCAGGATCCCTAAGAGGATGATCATTTCCGATTACGACCTTGAGGTCGGTCAGGAGGTAGCCTGGAATATGAGTTTCATAGAACAGGAAAGCCCTGATGTCAACGAGAGATATCTTGAAACGATCGAACACGCTTCAGAACTCCAAAACGAAATGCACAGCAAAAACAATCAGGAGGATTAACACAAAATGAGTATGACAGTTGTAAAAGGATTACAGTCTGAGATATTCGTACCTATCACTCCTAAGCCAGTTTGGGCTCCTGTAACAAAGCCGCTCAGCGAGATGACAGTTGCTCTCGCAACAGCTGCCGGCGTACACAGAAAGGATCAGGAGAGATTCAACCTGGCTGGAGACTTCACATGGAGAAAGATCCCTAACGATTCCGAGGAAGACGATCTGATGGTAACACACGGTGGTTACGACAACTCCGACGTTAACAAGGACATCAACTGCATGTTCCCTATCACAAGACTGAAGGAACTCGCAGCTGAGGGATTCATCAAGGCTTGCGCACCATACCATGCAGGATTCATGGGCGGCGGCGGAAACATTGAGAAGTTCACCAACGAGACAGGTCCGGCTGTAGCTCAGATGCTCAAGGAGGAGGGCGTTGATGCAGCTCTCCTCACCGCTGGATGAGGAACCTGCCACCGCTCTGCAACAATCGTGCAGAGAGCAATCGAGGCTGCAGGTATCCCTACAGTTATTATCGCAGCACTTCCACCGGTCGTAAGACAGGCTGGTTCACCGAGAGCTGCTGCTCCTATGGTACCTATGGGCGCTAACGCTGGAGCACCTCACGATGTAGAGATGCAGACTGCTATCGTAAAGGCAGCCCTCGAGCTCCTCGAGACAATCGAGACTCCGGGCAAGGTCGTTCAGCTGCCTTACGAGTATCACGCAGTTATCTAGTACTGACGTACAGAAACAGAATAGGACATCGGACTATTCCGAAGATGGGGCTGAGAAATCAGCCCCATCTTTTCAAAGAAGACAAACAATGGCAATCAGATGCCGGGAGTTTCCGGCAAGCTGGTATCGCATTAACGACGCGAAAAGGGATAATCAATCATGGAAGACATTGAACTGAGAAGATTGGTGATCAAGGCTTTCCATATGACAGATGTCAAAATGGGAGACGAGAACAAGATCACAACAGACGGCAAGATGACCATCTGCAAGGACGGTCTCGACGCGCTGGCTGCAAAGTACAGCGAGGTAATTGAAAAAATCGACATTGAGGTCATCGATCCGGGTGACCATGACAGATATACAAACACCATCATGGACATCATTCCTATATCCGTGAAGGTGCTCGGAAAGTGCGGAGAGGGCATCACCCACACCATTACAGGAGTGTATGTAATGCCTACAGGCGTTGACGTTGACGGCGAGCAGGCCCACGAGTTCGGATCCTCCGAGGGCAACCTCAAGGACATGCTCTACCTCAACAGAGCAGGCACACCTGCAGACGATGACTTTATAATCTCCTTCAACATCACCTTCAAGAAGGGAATGGGCCAGGAAAGATACGCCATCATTGATGCTTACAAAATGGTCGAGGAGTGGATGAACGACTTCAGGGCACAGCTCAAGAAGTTCGAAGGCACAAAGTGCACTGAGAGACACGAGTACTACGACCGCATCAGACAGGGACAGAAGAAGGTCCTCGTTATCAAGGAGATGATCGCTCACGGAGCGATGCTCGACACATGGATCTTCCCTGACCAGCCGTCAGGCGTAGAGGGCGGAAAGTCACTTATAGATTATGGCGCTATGCCGATCATGCTGACTCCGAATGAGTTCAGAGACGGCGCCATCAAGGCGATGAATTAAGGAGGTAAAGATATGGGAGTAGGTCCTTCAACAAAAGAAACAAGCCTGCATCACTTCAGAGATCCTCTGATCAAGCTTCTGGGCGAAGACCCGGGAATCGACCTGATGGGAGTGCTGGTATTCGGATCCCCTGAGGGAAACGAAGAAAAGATAAGATGCTCAAGAACAGCTGCGGTTGTTGCTGAGTGCTGCCGTGCTGACGGTGTAATAGTCGAGACAGACGGATGGGGAAACCTTGACGTAGACTATGTAAACTGCGTAAACGAGATAGGTGAGAGGGGGATCCCTGTTGCCGGACTCAACTGGAGCGGCACAGCCGGTACATTCGTAGTCGAGAGCCCTTATCTGGACAACGTTGTTGACTTCAACAAGAACCCTGAGGGCATCGAGTCCAACATCGTAGGTGAGAACAACTACACCGAGGATGATGTAAAGGAATGCATCAAAAAACTCAAGATCGCGATGCTCAAAAAAGAGCGCGGAATGAAATAAACCGCCTTCATGTGTAGAATCTTCAGAGAAATCTGCAAATATACACAAAATTGTAGAAATCAAGAGGGATTTACACTGAAAAAAACTGGATATGTGTAGAATTTAGCAAAGCGCTAAGGCTTTTACACATAATAATGAAAAAAATGTGTATTTTTTGGAAGCTTTTTCCGAAAAATGCACATTTTCTGTTTATTTGCTGTTTTTTCGATGCTGAAATAGCGTTTTTTGTGTAGAAAACTGAGTTTTTCTCAGAAAATACACCAATCCGCATCGACTTGTTATATCGACATGCTACGTATGTCAATCATCAAAAAGCGGGGTGGAGAAGTAGCGCTCTGCTGTATCCGGCAGGACTGTGACTACTGTCTTGCCCGGACCGAGCTTCTCGGCCAGCATCAGTGCCGCTACTACATTTGTGCCCGATGAGATGCCGCACATAAGGCCTTCTTCTCTTGCAAGGCGCTTTGCCATGTCGAGTGCGTTGTCATCAGGGATGATGCAGGTGTTGTCATAGACCTCTGTGTTCAGGATGTCCGGGATAAGTCCGTCGCCTATACCCATCTGGATGTGAGTGCCGATGCTGCCGCCTGCAAGGATCGCTGCGTCTTCAGGTTCTGCAGCCCAGATCTCGATGTCCGGATTGTGCTCTCTGAGGACCTCTCCGATACCGGTGATTGTGCCGCCCGTACCGATGCCCGAGCAGAATCCGTGGATCGGACCGTTTACCTGCTGCAGTATCTCCTGCGCCGTCGTGGTCTTCTGGGCCACGATGTTGTTTATATTGATGAACTGCTGAGGAACAAAGACGCGCTTGTCCTGTTCTTTCATCCTCATGGCTGTGGCGAGGCACTCGTGGATGGCCTTTCCGATGTCTCCGTCATCATGGACCAGAACGACTTCGGCTCCGTAGTGCTTTACGAGCTTGCGGCGCTCTTCACTGACGGAGTCCGGCATGACTATTATCGTCCTGTAGCCGCGGACTGCTCCGACGAGTGCGAGACCGATGCCCTGGTTGCCGCTCGTAGGCTCTACGATGATGCTGTCAGGACCGATAGCTCCGGCATCTTCGGCAGCCTTGATCATCTGGTAGGCTGTTCTTGTCTTGATGGATCCGCCTACGTTGAGTCCTTCGAATTTGACGAGGACCTCTGCATTAGTAGGAGGATTGATGTGGTTTAGACGCACCATCGGCGTGTTGCCGAGAGCCTCGAGGATATTGTTATAAACCATTCTGAGTCTTTTACCCCTTTTCTTTATTTCAACGGGAAGTATTTTACATCCAACCGCAGTCCCATGGCAACTGATGCTGTGAAATGCAGGATATTTGTTGTAAAATTAATCCATGTTCACACACCTTCATCTGCATACCGAATACAGCCTGCTCGACGGCATGAGCCGCATCTCGGAGCTTCCGTCACTGGTCAAAGAGCTTGGCATGGAGGCCTGCGCGATCACTGATCACGGGGCCATGTTCGGCGTGGTCGACTTTTACAAGGCCTGCAAAAAAGCGGGCATAAAGCCGGTCATCGGATGCGAGGTGTACACTGCCGCAAGGACGCTTTATGACAAGGACCCTGACAGGGACAGAAACTCCGGCCATCTTATTCTTCTGGCCGAGAACCAGCAGGGATACAGCAATCTCGTAAAGATAGTTTCGAAGAGCTACGTGGACGGCTTCTACTATAAGCCGCGCGTGGACAAGGAGCTCCTGAGGCAGTACAGCGGCGGACTCATCTGCCTGTCGGGCTGTCTTGCCGGCAATGTGCAGAGGATGCTGCTCGGACGCGATTACGAAGGCGCCAAGAAGGAGGCCATCGAGCTCAGGAACATCTTCGGTGAGAACAACTTCTTCCTTGAGGTGCAGAACCATCTGCTCGAAGAAGACAAGGTCGTCATCGAAGGGCTCAAGGAGCTGAGCGCGGAGCTCGGCATCCCGATGGTCGCTACCAACGATGCGCACTATCTGAGGCGGAGCGATGCGACCGCCCAGGACGTACTGATGTGCATACAGACTCAGGCGAAGGTCACGGACGAGAACCGCATGCGCTTCGAAAACGACGAGTTCTACGTCAAGTCCGAAGCCGAGATGCTCCAGCTATTCCCGGACATGCCTGAGGTAGTGGAAAGAACACAGGAGATAGCAGACAGGTGCAATGTCGAATTCGAATTCGGCAATTACCACCTGCCTGAATACATACCGCCTGGAGGCAAAACGACAGACGAATATCTGAGAGAGCTCTGCTACAAGGGCCTCGAGGAACGCTACGGAAAGGGAGCGATGGATCTGTCGAGCCAGTACAGGCAGAGGCTCGAGACCGAGCTCGGGGTCATCGAGGGCATGGGCTATGTCGAGTACTTCCTCATAGTCTGGGACTTCATCAACTACGCCAAGACTCACGGAATCGCCGTCGGACCGGGCAGAGGATCGGCTGCTGGAAGCATAGTTGCATACAGCCTCCATATCACGGAGATCGACCCGATCAAATACAACCTCATCTTTGAGAGATTCCTCAATCCGGAGCGCGTAAGCATGCCGGATATAGATATAGACTTCTGCATCGAGAGAAGGCAGGAGGTCATCGACTATGTCATCAGAAAGTACGGAAAGGACAAGGTCTCGCAGATCATCACCTTCGGTACGCTGAAGGCCAAGGCTGCGGTGCGCGACATCGCGAGGGCGCTCGACGCGACTTACGCTGAGGGCGACGCGATCGCAAAGGCCATACCGAACGAGCTCGGCATAACCATCGCCAAGGCTCTCGAGGTGAATCCTGACCTCAGGCAGAGGTACGAACAGGAGCCGCTGGTGAAGCAGGTCCTCGATCTTTCGATGGCTCTCGAGGGACTCCCGCGCCATGCGTCGACTCACGCTGCCGGCATCGTTATCTCTAAGATGCCGCTCGACGAGTACGTGCCGCTTTACTCGTCCGACAAAGGCGTGGCGACACAGTTCAACATGACGACCATCGAGGAGCTCGGCCTTCTGAAGATGGACTTCCTGGGACTCAGAAACCTTACTGTCATAAGGGATGCCCTCAGGATGATAAAGAAGAACCACGGGATCGACCTCGACTTTTCGTCCATGGATTTCGACGATCCCGATGTATACAAGCTGATAGCGGACGGAAATACCAAGGGCGTATTCCAGCTTGAGAGCGGCGGGATGACCGACTTCATGAAGAACCTGAGACCGACCTGCTTTGAGGATATAGTCGCGGGGATCGCCCTCTACAGACCGGGTCCGATGGACTCGATCCCTAAATACATAGACAACAAGAAGCATCCGGATCACGTAAGATACGCTGATCCGCATCTTGAGCCGATACTCGGCGTCACTTACGGCTGCCTCATTTACCAGGAACAGGTAATGCAGATAGTCCGTGACCTCGGCGGCTACTCTTTCGGGCGCTCTGATCTGGTGCGCCGCGCGATGAGCAAAAAGAAGATGCAGGTCATGCTCGAGGAGAAGGAATACTTCATCAACGGCAAGACCGACGAAAACGGAAATGTCGAGATAGCCGGCTGCGTAAGAAACGGCGTGCCTGCGGATGCGGCGGAGACCATCTTTGAGGACATGGTCACTTTTGCGTCCTACGCTTTCAACAAGTCGCACGCTGCGGCATATGCGGTCATTTCGTACCAGACGGCATATCTGAAGTGCCACTATCCGGTCGAGTTCATGGCAGCCCTCATGACCAGCATGGCGGGCGACGCTAAGCACACGGCCGATTACGTAAGAAACTGCCGCGAGATGTGCATAGGGCTCGATCCGCCGTCAGTGACAAAGAGCGGAAAGAACTTCTCGGCTGAGAACGGCCGTATACGCTTCGGAATGCTCTCCGTCAAGAACGTCGGAGAGGGCATCATCGAGGCTATCATAGAGGGCCGCAGGAGCGTTGAGGGCACTCACGATATATACGAATTCATTGACGCGATCGACGCGGCCGAACTCAACAGAAAGGCGATCGAATCGCTCATACGCGCCGGAGCTTTCGATGACATAAACAGCAACAGGGCCCAGCTGATGGCGGTCTGCGACGACGCCGTGCAGAGGGCACAGAAGAAGGCGAAGCAGGGGAGCAAGGCGCAGATCAGCCTCTTCCAGCTTGAAGACTTCGGCGATGAGGTGCTTGTGAGCCCTGAACTTCCGAAGGTCGCGGACTTCAGCAAGGATACAAAGCTCGCGCTCGAGAAGGAGATGCTGGGCGTTTATCTGTCCGGCCATCCGCTCGACGAATACGCGGCTCTCATCCGTAACAACACGACTGCCGGGACGGCAGAGCTCACAGGAGGGAACGAGGAGTTCACCACCGGCGGTGAAGATGCCGACAGCATGGTGATCAACACGTCCAGGTTCAAGGACGGAGATCTTGTGATACTCGCCGGAATGATAAGCGGCGTGCGCACCATGATCACCAGAAAGTCCCAGGAGATGGCGAGGCTCACCATCGAGGACTTTGACGGCGTGATCGATGCGATAGTCTTCCCTAAGATATTTGAAAGGAAGAGAAATCTCGTAAAGAACGACATGATAGTCGGCGTCTCGGGACGCGTCAGCTTCAAGGACGAGAGCGAGGCCGAGATACTTGTCGAAGACATAGTGCCGATAGAGAACATAGCGAGCCTCGGACGTGCGCGCAGGGGAGGCCGCTACGGAGACGAGCAATACGGAAGCGCTCCGGCGGACTACTACGACAGAGGACCGGCAGACTACAGACCGGAGCCGCAGAGGCCGGCAAAGGCGGCAGCTCCTGTGGATCCGGTGAAGCTCAGGATACCGCAGACGGTGCTTGATGCTCACGGAGATACGCGAAGGCTCCTTATGCATGTGACCGACATGATAAGCCTGCATCCGGGAGACCGCGATGTTCTGGTATACCTTCCTGACGGCCGTATGGTAAGGTGCAATGCCGATAACAGGATCACTTTCACGGATGACTTACGGGCAAAGCTTGTAAGGATGCTTGGCGAAGAAAACGTAAAGGGATAGGAGCGCATACGGGCGCCGTAATAACATCAATGAGTAAGGCAATAGTTATATACACATCAAAACGCGGGTCGACAAAGCAATACGCTGAGTGGATAGCGGAGGACCTCGGCTGCGAGGCGAAGGCATTCTCTGACTGCGGCGGGATCGATCTTTACGCGTATGACCTCATCATATATGGTGGATGGATACGCGGGTCCGGCATCGTCGACTTCGATAAGTTCGCGAGGATGCTCGATGACACTCTCATGGACAGACTGATCGTGTTCGGAGTTGGCTTTGCGGATGAGACGGCGGACAATTACGCGCAGGTCTGGGGCTACAGCCTCGGCAAGCTTGATCCGAAGAATGAACACCGCGTGCTTCTTTACATTCTGGGCGGAAAGTACGATCCGGCTTCGGTCACAGGACTGGATAAGTTCCTGATGAAGACGATGCGTACGGTGCTTCTTTCCGGAAGCACTACAGAGGCGAAGCCTCGCGCCAATATGATGAAAGAGCGCATCGACGGAGGCTGCGATCTTGTAAAGAGAGAAAACATATCTTCCCTTGTGAAGGACGCACGGAAGAAGCTGCAGCAGGATGCCTGAAACTCAGGGATCGCAGCGGAAACAGCCTTTATATGTACTGGCAGCGGGCCCGTCAGGGCCCGTATTGATTTGTTTTATAATACAGATCAGAAGCGATATAAATGCTCTATTTGTTAATGCGTAGAAGGACTTTTAAAATTGTATTGGTGTTGTGGCATCACATGCCACCTTTATATTGTAAAAAACAGGAGGAAACAACATGTCAATCGAACTGGAATATGCACTTGAACATAAGAATGATCCAGCAGTACTGTGCTGCAGAATGGAGCCGGGCGAGATCTCGCACCACAACCTTGAGGACCCTGCTATCTTCCCTGACCTGGTAGACACAGGACTTCTGAAGCTTGACGGATGCCTGACGATCGGTCAGTGCCTCGGCGCTACACTCAAGGAGACTTCGGACTCCCTGACACCGCTCACAGCTGAGATCGTAGACAACATCCAGGATCCTGCTGCTGATGAAGAGGAAGCTCCTGCAGAAGAGGCTGCTCCGGCTGCTGCTCCTGCTATGGCTGTTCCTGCAGGCACACAGGTTACTTTCGGCGGCGGAGTTGTTAAGCTCTACATCGCAGAAGGCAAGGACATCGCTATCGAGTTTCCGGTATAAATAGTATAATCAGGAAGATTATAATGATTGCTGACAGTCATCATTCCAGATGGCTGTCAGTTTCTTAAATAATAAGAAGGGGTGAATAGATGGAACTTATCAAAGAACTGCCTGCAGTGTTTGAAGATTTTGCAGAAGCAAGAAGAAACGCTTTCGTAAACGTAAAGAAGGTAAAGGATCAGGGTATCCCTGTAATCGGATCCTACTGCACATATTTCCCGCAGGAACTCGCTATCGCAGCAGGCGCTGCTACAGTAGGTCTCTGCTCGACATCAGGCGAGACAATCGCAGCTGCCGAGAAGGATCTTCCTGCCAACCTCTGTCCGCTGATCAAGTCCAGCTATGGATTTGCTAAGGAGGATAAGTGCCCGTTCTTCTATTTCTCCGACATCGTAGTAGGTGAGAATACATGCGACGGCAAGAAGAAGATGTACGAGCTGATGAGTGATTTCAAGGACGTATTCATCATGGATCTTCCTAATTCACAGAGCGACAAGGGACTTGAGCTCTACAAAGAAGAACTTCTGAGAATGAAAGACTACGTTGAGAAGAAGTTCGAAGTTTCTATCACAGATGAGGATATGCGCAAGGCTGTAAAGCTCGAGAATGAGATCAGAGTTGCCAAGAAGAACCTCGTAGATACAATGAAGAACGATCCATGCCCTGTTTCAGGACTCGATATGTTCCACGTACTCTACGGCAGCGGTTTCAAGTTTGACCACACTGCTATCGTTCCTGAGCTCGAGGCTGTTCAGGCTAAGATCGAGAAGGAATACGCTGAAGGCACTAACATCGGAAAGAGACCTCGTATCGTCCTTACAGGATGCCCGATCGGCGGCGTAACTGAGAAAGTTATCAAGGCTATCGAGGATAACGGCGGCGTAGTAGTTGCAATGGAAAACTGCGTAGGCGCAAAGCAGTATGACAGACTCATCGACGAAGACGCTGAGGACATCTGGGAAGCAACAGCTTACAGATATCTGCAGATCGGCTGCTCAGTAATGACACCGAACCCTAACAGATATGATCTGCTCGGAAGAACTATCGACGAGTACAAGGCTGACGGAGTACTCGAGATGACTCTCCAGGCATGCCACACCTACAATGTTGAGTCCAAGTCCATCGAGAAGTTCTGCACAGAGAAGAAGAACGTTCCTTATTTCCACGTAGAGACAGACTACTCCACAGCAGACGTAGCTCAGCTCAACACAAGGATCGCTGCATTCATCGAGATGCTCTAGTCTCTTATTAGTCAGAAAAATCTCAAAGGGATAATATAAAGGAAACACCCTTGCGTTATGTTTCATTATGATGCATAATGTGAGGGCTGTTTTCTTGAGACAGCTTTTTTAGTGGGAAAAAAGGGACTGAATTCAGATAAAGACTATGTGGAAGAAAATGTTTGAACCGGTGGACATGACACAGGGCGATCCTGTCCGCCAGATAGTAAAATTCATGATACCGATGCTTATCGGCAATGTTTTCCAGCAGTTATACAACACGGTGGACAGCATTGTCGTAGGCAAATATATCGGAGACAACGCGCTTGCTGCCGTAGGAAGCGCCGGACCGATAGTGAATCTGCTCCTGGTACTCTTTATGGGTATCTCGGTCGGAGCGGGGATCATGGTCTCGCAGTACTTCGGCGCAAGGCAGAGGACTCCTCTCTCAAAGACCATAGGATGCTGCATCACAGCAACTTTCGTCGCGTCTCTCATCGTTATGGTGATAGCTCCGCTTGTCACCATGCCGCTTCTGAAGCTCCTGAATACACCGGCTGAGATCATCGACTGGTGCGACAGCTATCTTAAGATACTCTTCCTGGGTATAGCGGGCTGCGCTTTCTATAACATCCTTGGCGGAATGCTGAGAGGTCTCGGTGACTCGGTATCGGCTCTTATCTATCTTATAATAGCGACGATACTCAATATCATTCTCGACATCTACTTTGTGGCAAGCCTCAAGATGGGAGTTCCGGGAGTAGCGCTGGCGACCGTTCTGGCCCAGAGCGTCTCGGCGGTACTGTCATTCCTGAAGCTCCGCAGAAGAACGGACTGCTTCGACATGAAGGCGGCTTATCTGATCCCGGGAAAGAAGTATCTCAAGGAGCTCATAAGACTCGGACTTCCGTCGGGAATCACGCAGGCGATCTTCTCCCTGTCGATGGTAGTCGTGCAGTCTCTGACGAACAGCTTCGGAGCTATGTGCATCGCAACGAACGTCATCGTAATGAGGATCGATGGCTTCGTAATGATGCCGGCGTTCTCCTTCGGCGCCGCGATGACGACCTTCGCCGGCCAGAACATCGGGGCGGGCAGGATCGACCGTGTCGAGATCGGAGCTAAGAAGGGCACACTCGTAGCGATGGCGACTTCGGCAGTTATCACGCTGCTGATAATCGTATTCGGTAAATACCTGATGGCTCTCTTCACAAACACGGACGAGCTCATCGAACAGAGTTACCACATGATGCTCATCATGGGAGTGGGCTATATCGCGATGGAGATAACCCAGTGCCTGCAGGGGATAATGCGAGGCGCGGGAGACACTATGGCGCCTATGTGGATGTCCATGATAACGACTGTAGCTATCCGTGTTCCGCTGGCATACCTCATGACATGGATGACCAGATCGCCGGAGCATCCGCAGGGACAGTTCTACATGATGTTCGTCTCGATGCTTATCGCGTGGCTCATCGGAGCGGCAATGACACTGATCGTGTACAAGGCCGGCCGCTGGAAGCGCAAGGCAATCGTTTGATAAAAGACCGTATTCCGTCCGCTTATGCGGGCGGTTTTTTCTTGACAGATATATGGTACAGATATAATATGTAAGTGAGCTCGTGAATGAAGATTCACAAGAGAAATATAGACATCTGTAAACGAAAACAGCAGGAGGAACAGACGATGGCATATAACGGATTCGCGATAGACAAATATCTTGATGCTGATGCGGTGAACGCTCAGTTAGACAAGCTTATGAAGGCGCCGATCTACGGTGTTCTTCCTGACGCGCTCAGCAAGTACGAAACCGAGTATTTCGACAGGAAGTGTCCGCGCTCGAAAGCCGAGATAAGCGAGGCGAAGAAGATAATCCCGGGCGGTGTCCAGCACAATCTTGCGTTCAACTATCCGTTCCCGATAGTTATCACAAAGGCTGACGGAGCAAAGCTGTATGACCTTGACGGCAATGAATACTACGACCTGCTTCAGGCAGGCGGTCCTACAGTGCTCGGAAGCAACCCTGAGGTAATAAGGGAGAAGGTCATCGATCTGCTGAATACCTGCGGACCGTCTACGGGACTCTTCCATGAATACGAGTACAAACTTGCAAAGAAGATATCAGATTGCGTTCCGTCTGTAGAGATGTTCCGCATGCTGGGTTCGGGCACAGAGGCCGACATGGTCGCGTCCAGGATCGCCAGACTGAAGACAGGCAACAAGAATATCCTTAAAATGGGCGGTGCATATCACGGATGGTCCGACATGCTTGCATACGGCATAAGGATCCCGGGCACAAAGGGACTCCAGTCAAGAGGTATCCCGAATTACGCGTTCAGACATACCGATGAATTCTTCCCGGGAGATCTGGATGACCTTGAGAAGAAACTCAGAAAGAACAGACTGACGGGCGGCACAGCTGCTGTATTCGTAGAGCCTGTAGGACCTGAAAGCGGCACATGGCCTGTTACAAAGGACTTCATTCTTGGTACGGTAGAGCTTGCCCACAAATACGGCGCACTCGTTGTATTCGATGAGGTCGTCACGGGCTTCCGTATCGGAATGTCCGGAGCTCAGGGATACTTCGGAGTAGATCCTGACCTCACGGTATTCGGCAAGGTCATAGCCGGAGGATATCCGGGAGCTGGCGGCATCGGCGGACACAGAGACTGCATGCAGCACCTCGGAGCAGGACTTGATTCATCCGGAAAGAAGATCAAGAAGGCTCTCTGCGGAGGAACGATGGCTGCGACACCTATAAGCTGCTGCGCCGGTTACTACACTCTCGAAGAGATCGAGAAGACAAACGCATGCGAGAAGGCCGGCCGGATGGCTGACCGCCTCACGGAAGGCATCAGAGCATCGGTCGAGAGACACGGACTCCCGTTCGTCGTATTCAACCAGGGCTCCATCTGCCACGTGGATACCGTAGGCACCATGCACTACTCGATCGACTGGAGCAAACCGTGGCAGCTGCCGGTCGTACTGAAGGAGACTTCAAGAAGACAGAAAGAAATGGAGCACATGGGAGCCGCTTACATGGCAGAGGGGATCATAACACTCGCCGGCTCAAGACTTTACACCAGCGCCGCATATACCGAGGAAATGATCGATGACGTTATTGCCAGATTCGACAGGGTCTTCGACAAGTGCGGCAGGCTGGATAAATAAAGAAGGTGGCAAATAATGCTCAAACCTCTTACAAAGGAGCAAACTGAGAATATCCTTAAGACTGCGGCGGAAGAGTTTGCGGCAAAGGGCTTTGCGGGCACGGCAGTAAGCTCGGTGGCAAAAAAGGCCGGTGTCAGTGTCGGAGTGATCTATAAGTATTACGCCGATAAAGAAGCTCTCTTCAACGCCTGCGTTGCCAGGAGTCTCGGTGCGCTTGATGAGACCCTGGGGATGGCCGTAAACGGCAGGACGCTTGAAGAAAAGATAGACAGTCTTATAACTCAGATCCAGAAGGTCTCAAAGGAGAACCCGGAATATATAAAACTGTATCATCAGATCACTGTCTCCGGTACCCCTGCGGGCAAGGAGCAGACTGCGGAGATGATCGAAGGCGCGACAGCGAAGCTTTACAAAACCCTTCTGAAGGAGGCTGCGGAGTCAGGAGAGATCAACGCTGATATTTCACCTGAGGCATTTGCGTTTTTCTTCGACAATCTTCTGATGATGCTGCACTTCTCCTACGCGTGTGACTATTATCAGGACCGTTTCAGGATATTCTGCGGAGAGGATACGCCTGACAGAGATGAATATATTAAAGAGCAGATGATGAGGTTCATAGGGGGTTCTCTTCATGGCTAGGATACTTGCGTACGATATAGGAACGACAGGTGTAAAGACCTGCTTGTATGAGATCGGTAAATCCATAAAACTGGTGGGTGCAGCATCTGAGGGTTATGAGCTGTACACACTGCCGGGAGGAGGAGCCGAGCAGCACGCTGATGAATGGTGGAGCGGCATATGCAAAAGCACGGATGAGCTTTTGAAGGACACCGGCATCGACCCGGCGTCGATAGACGGCATAACGTTCTGCTCGCAGATGCAGGGCCTGGTGCTTGTGGATGAGAAAGGCACTCCGGTAAGACATCCGATGAGCTATATGGATCAGCGCGCGTCCGAAGAGATGAAGGCCGGCATAGGCCAGGGCGTAAAGATCGCCGGAATGAATGTGAACAAGCTGGTGAAATCCCTGCTCGTGACCGGAGCTGTATCCGGCAGCGTCAAGGATCCTGTCTGGAGATACCTCTGGGTAAAAAACCATGAGCCTGAGAAATTCAGGAAAGTCAGGTGGTGGCTCGATGTAAAGGAATATATCATAGGCCGCATGACAGGAGAGTTCATTATGACCGAGGATTCGGCGTGGTCGACATTCCTGTATGACACCAGAAAGAAGACGCGCGGATGGAGCCCGGAGATCTGTGAGCTTTTCGGCATTGACATAAATCATCTGCCGCCTGTGATCAAGTCGAGCGAGATAGCCGGTAAGCTCAGAGCAGAGCAGGCCGCAGAACTGGGTCTCAAGGAAGGAACACCGGTCTACGGCGGCGGTGGAGACGCGTCTCTCATCGGCATAGGCGCAGGATGTGTAAAGGAAGGCGAAACGCATATCTATTGCGGCACATCGGGCTGGGTATCGACTCTCGTAAAGAGGCAGATCGTGGATACCGACAGCATGATCGCTGCATCGGTTGGCGCAGCGCCAGGATTGTACAACTACTTTGCCGAGATGGAGACCGCGGGCAAAAGTCTCGAATGGGTGAAGGATCATCTTGCCAAGGATGAGATAGGCGTCTACATGAACAAGGAAGAGATCACGGGCAGCAAGGAAAAGGTCTATACAAGTCTGTACGACTACATGTCCGAGGTCATAGACAGCTGTCCTGCCGGCGCGGGCGGTGTCATATTCACTCCTTGGCTGCATGGCAACAGATGTCCGTTCGAAGATCACAACTCAAGGGGAATGTTTTTCAACATCTCTCTCGATACCGGAAAGACCGAGATGCTGCGCGCCGTGACTGAAGGGGTATGCTATCACCTCAGATGGATGCTCGAGTGCGAAGATAAGAAGATAAAGACTTCAAAGAAAATCAGATTCGTTGGCGGAGGAGCGCTGTCAGCCGTGACATGCCAGATCCTTGCCGACATTACCGGAAGGACGATAGAGACGGTGGACAATCCGCAGAACGCAGGCGCCGCCGGGGCCGCGCTTACTGCAGCTGTAGGCATGGGGGTCGTCAGAAGCCTTAATGAAGTAAGGGCACTGATACCGGCTTCTGCAGTGTACAGACCTCACAGCCGCGATTCAAAAGTATATGACCGCAATTATGAGGTCTTTAAAAACCTGCATAGATCAAACAAAAAGAACTTTGAAAAACTGAATGACGGTCTGCTGTGACAGGATGGCCAAGCGGCATCAAAAAACATTGATTTTTCAAAGAAAAAACACATTTTGCTCTTGCAAATGATAATCCATTTTCCTATAATATACGGGCGTGCGATTTGCGCGCTCGTATTTATTTGTCACACTGACGCCCGCCGCGGTGCCCCGTGATACGGGGGTTTAAGGCACTTAGCTTAAGGGCGAGGGCGCAGTGGAAGTTAATTAACCGGAGGTTATAAAATGTCAGTAGTATCAATGAAACAGCTGCTCGAAGCAGGCGTCCACTTTGGACATCAGACAAGAAGATGGAATCCTAAGATGGCTCCTTACATCTTCGCAGAGAGAAACGGAATCTACATCATCGACCTTCAGCAGACGCTGGGACTGGTAGATGAGGCTTATGATTTCATGAGAAAGGTCGGAGAGACAGGCAGACCGGTACTCTTCGTAGGAACAAAGAAGCAGGCTCAGGCTGCTATCAGAGATGAGGCAGAGAGATGCGGAATGTACTTCGTAAACGAGAGATGGCTGGGCGGCATGCTCACTAACCACAAGACTATCAGCAAGAGAATCGAAAGACTTGCAGAGATCAGACAGATGCAGGAAGACGGCACTATCAACAAGTATGCCAAGAAGGAAGCACTGAAGCTGGTCGCAGAGGCAGACAAGCTCGAGAAGTACCTCGGCGGAATCAAGAACATGAAGGGAATGCCTGCTGCAATCTTCGTAGTTGATCCTAAGAAGGAAAAGATCGCTGTCAAGGAAGCAAAGATCCTCGGAATCCCTGTAGTAGGAATGGTAGATACAAACTGCGATCCTGACGACGTTGATTATGTAATCCCAGCAAACGATGACGCTATCAGAGCCGTAAAGCTGATCACAAGCTACATGGCAGACGCTATCATCGAGGCTAAGCAGGGCGAGAGCTTCCAGGAAGCACCTGAAGAAGCTCCGGCTGAAGCTGAGGCTGAGGCAGAAGAAGCTGCAGACGAAGAGTAGTTCAAGGAGGATAAAATGGCTGTAACAGCACAGATGGTTAAAGAACTGCGTGAAATGACAAGCGCAGGAATGATGGACTGCAAGAAGGCTCTTGTTGAGGCTGACGGCGATATGGACAGAGCTGTAGAGATTCTGAGAGAAAAGGGACTTTCGAAGGCTGCAAAGAAGGCCGGCAGAATCGCTGCTATGGGTCTTGTAAGAACAGCTTGCTCTGCAGACGGAAAGACTGCAGCTATCGTAGAAGTTAACTCCGAGACAGACTTCGTTGCAAAGAACGATGAGTTCATCGGATTCGTTGAAAAGCTCGCTGAGCTCGCTCTTGATGCAGAGAGCAACGACATGGACGCTTTCAAGGCTATGGCTTTCGAAGGCTCCACAGTAGGCGACACACTGACAGCTCTCATCGCAAAGATCGGTGAGAACATGTCGGTAAGAAGAATCGACAAGGCTGCAGGAGAGGTCCTCGCTACTTACATCCACGGCGGCGGAAACATCGGCGTTATCGTTGCTGCTAACGGCGCAGACACTGATGAGAACAAGGCTGCACTGAAGAACGTTGCTATGCAGGTCGCTGCAATGAACCCTCAGTATGTAAGCAGAGAAGATATCTCTGAAGAAGAACTCGCAAGCCTCGGAAAGATCACTCTCGAGAGCGCACTGAACGATCCGTTCACACTGCCTAAGCCGATCCTGAACGGACTCCTCGACAAGGTTCAGGACGTATGGGAAAAGGCTGACCTTGACATCCTCTCCGAGAAGAGAGCTGACAAGAGCTTCAACTTCAACTATCTCCCTAACTTCCTTTCGGAAGAGGCTAAGACAAGACTTGCCGGTCTCGCTATCGCTGCTAAGATGGAGATCTCCGAGAACAAGATCTTCAAGGGTCTCGTTGACGGACGTATCAAGAAGCAGCTCAAGGAGATCTGCCTGCTTGACCAGACTTACGTAAGAGCTGAGGACGGAAAGCAGACAGTTGCTGAGTATCTGAAGAGCGTTGATAAGGACCTGGCTCTGACAAAGGTAGTCAGATTCGAGGTCGGCGAGGGAATCGAGAAGAAGGAAGAGGACTTCGCTGCTGAGGTAGCTGCTCAGATGGAGGCTGCAAATAAGTAATAATACTTAAATAAACCTCATGATCCTCTGAACATGTCAAATGTTCAGAGGATTTTTTTTATGGTTTGTGGTATATTACTTCGGGAATATCAGAGAAAGGGCATAGAATACAGGCAGATAATGAATAGTGAACAAAACAAAGGATATCTGATGGTGCTTCTGACAGGCACACTGTGGGGAACCATCGGACTGTTTGCGACAATACTTAATAATCTGGGAATGGAGCCGTTCACCGTAGCTTTCTACAGGCTGCTTTCTGCTTCGCTGCTGCTTATTCCGGTAATGCTCTGGCAAGGTAAAGGAATAAGCCTGTTCAGGATCAGCAAAAAAGGTCTGTTCTCATGCTTTCTTGTCGGGCTCGTAGCCCAGGCTGTCTACAATGCCTGCTACATGAATGCTATCGAACAGGGAGGAATGGCCACTGCTTCGGTCCTTCTTTATACGGCACCGGTATTTGTAGCTATAACATCAAGGATACTGTTCAAAGAGAAACTGACCAAAAACGTTATACTGGCCATCTTTATCAATATCTGCGGATGCATTTTTACAGTGACCGGCGGAGACTTCACAGGTGTGAGCCTCTCATTCTTTGGCATCATAATGGGTGTTGCCGCAGGCTTTACATACGGAATGCTGCCTGTATTTTCGAGATTCGGTGCAGATAAGGAAGCTCCATATACATCTGCTTTCTATGGGCAGGCATTCGGAGCCCTCTTTCTGTTCTTCATGGTCAGACCGTGGACTTCTGAAGTGACACCATTCAGCGATCACAGGATAATGCTCGCGCTTATCGGCTTTGGTATCGTTCCGTCAGCGCTCGCATACATCATCTACTACGCCGGCCTGAGCAAAATAAAAGAGACCTCGATCGTCCCGATCCTGGCTTCGGTGGAAACAGTCGCGGCCTCGATCATAGGCCTCATAGCATTTCATCAGACGCTCAGCCCGGGCAAGATATTGGGCATAGCGCTGGTCTTCTGCTCGATCATAATAATGAACATAAAAAAGCCGCAGGCACAGGCTGCGTAAGCGCGTGCGGGCGGCATAAAACACTGAATAATACCTACAGATACCGGTCGAGTTTCTCCCAGAGTTCCTCGCCGGTCTCTTTTATTGTCTCCTTTAATTCCTTGCCCAGGGAGCGTATTCCTTCCTTTGCCTCATACTGTGCGGTTATAGCGTCGACTATCGCCTTGTTTCTTATGGAGCGGAGCGATGTTTCGACTTCTGTCTGAGCCTCGGTGAAGTCCTGCATCAGAGCCTTGCCTGCTGCCCCGACCTCTTCGAGTATCTGCATGAGTTCGCCCTGCGACTGCATGAAGGATCCGCGCAGCGGGTCGTGCTTTCCGTAAAGTCCACGCCTGTAATTGTCGATGACCGCACCGTAGCGGTCGTATGCGTTGGCAACTGCGTCCTCCCAGGATATATACAGTTCATCGCCGGCGCATCTGCCTACATCTGCCATCTTCTCAGGGTGAGCGCAGAGTTCGCGAAGCTTTGCGGCAAGCGAGTCCGCGTTCTCTTCGATCAGAAAACCATTGCGGCCGTCGGTGACTCCTTCGGAAGCACAGCTGTCTTTTATTATCACGGATGCCGTATCCGAGGCGGCTGCCTCTCTTACGACAAGACCGTTCGTGTCAAATGTGGAAGGGAAGAGGAAAAGATCTGCACGGCAGTACCATGCGCGCAGCTTTTCCCTGTCGGATACCGGGCCGGTAAAGAAGACCCTGCCGGCAAGTCCGAGCTCGTGTGCATATTCGCGGACTTCCTTTTCGTCGCCGCCACCGCCTACGAATACCATGCGGTAATCAAGCCCGTCTGCATCGAGCTCTTTAAGAGCGTCGAGTATTATGCGGAGACCCTTGTACCACATCAGCCTTCCTATGAAGAGGAAGCACGGCACGCCGTCCGGGAGGTCATATCCCGAAGTCACTTCATGTATAAAATCTTCGCTGACTCTAGCGCGCGGCAGGTCGACACCGTTAGGCATCACGATGTAATCGCCTTCGTATCCGATCGATCTGAGATTTTCGCCGGCGCCCTTACTGACGGTCCAGATCTCATCACATGCGTTCACATTACGCAGGAGCGCCTGAAGGGCGCCTTCCTGGAGCACCTTGCTTTTTACCGCGTTGGCGATGTCGATGTCATACTTTGTATGCCACGTGAGCACAAGCGGAAGCCGGTATGCCTCTGCGAGCTGTCTTGCCAGAAGGCATGACGTGACCGGACAGTGAGTATGCAGCAGTGACGCACCTTCAGACTCGATCATATGCGCGGCCTCAGGAGAAAAAGGGTATCCGGTGACATATCCGATCATCTTTCTTGTATCTATGCTAGGATATCTCACTACAGGAAAACCGTATATGCTGTCATCAGTGCCCGGGACCTGCGGGGTCATTACAAGCGAATGTCCGTGATCCTGTTCGATATACCGGGCATAGTTGAGAACTGCGTTCGCTACTCCGTCTATGGTTGGCGGGAATGAATCATTAAGTAAGCAAATAGTATGTTTCGTTTCCATATCTATATTGTAGCAGAAGGCGGGCCGTATTGGCACCGTGCCGCGTTGCCAATTTGCCGGATATGAAGTACAATTCCCATTGTAGATTCTTCGGACAAAGAGGGAAAAAGAAAATGCCAGAATTTGAAAACAGAGAGAAAGTAATAGTAAGGACCAGCATAGTCGGCATTGCGGTCAATGTGCTGCTGGCGGCGTTCAAAGCGGCGGTGGGTCTTCTTTCAAACTCCATTGCAGTAGTCCTCGATGCGGTAAACAACCTGTCAGATGCACTTTCATCATTCATCACTATCGGCGGGGCAAAACTTGCGGGAAAGAGGCCCGACAGGGAGCATCCGCTCGGACACGGCAGGATAGAATATATATCCGCACTGATAGTTGCGGCGATCGTTCTCTATGCCGGAATCACTTCGCTTATCGAGTCAGTAAAAAAGATCATAGAGCCTTCTGCGCCGGATTACTCTACCATCTCACTGGTGATAATCGCCGTTGCCGTGCTTGCAAAGATCCTGCTCGGAAGATACGTGAAGAAAAAAGGCGAGCAGACACGGTCCGGGGCTCTCGTGGCTTCAGGCACGGATGCGCTGTCCGATGCAGCACTTTCGTTCGCGGTCCTTCTGACAGCCATCCTATATACGTTCAAGGGCATCTCGCTTGAGGCATATGTGGGCGTCATTATTTCCGGATTTATCATCAAGGCCGGTATCGAAATGATAAGCGATACTGTGAAGGATATTCTGGGCAGGCGCGCAAACGTTGAAGTATCAAACAAGATAAAAGAGCTGGTCACGGGAGAACCGGAGGTACTCGGTGCATACGATCTCTTCATACATGATTACGGTCCGGGCAAGGCATACGGCTCGGTACATGTAGAGCTTCCTGATACGATGACAGTCGATAAGGTAGATATCCTGACCCGCAAGCTAACTGACAGGGTATACAGGGAAACAGGCGTCATTCTTACCGGCATCGGAGTGTATTCGCGCAATACTGACGCGAAGGCAGAAAAGATAAGACGTGACATCGAAGCGATAGTAATGGCTCATGACTGGGCACTTCAGATGCATGGATTCTATATCGATGAGGAGAAAAAGGTCATCAGGTTTGACGTCGTGCTCAGCTTCGGCGTTTCGCAGGATGAGTGTATAAAGACCATATGCGATGAGGTCGCACCGCTCTATCCTGATTACAATCTGGTCATTGTGCCGGATATAGATATTACAGATTAAGGATAAAAGATATCAATGAGTGATTATATTATTAGAGCAACAGCAGCAGGAGAGACAGTAAGAGCATTTGCGATAAGGTCGACTGAACTGACCGCAAAGGCGCGAGAGATACATCACACATTCCCGGTCGTTACGGCTGCGCTCGGAAGACTTCTGAGTGCCGGCGCTATGATGGGATCGATGATGAAGGGCGAGAACGACAAGCTCACCCTGATGATGAAAGGCGACGGTCCGATCGCACAGCTCACCGTGACGGCGGACGGACACGGTCATGTGAAGGGCTTTCCGGCAAATCCATCCGTGGACATTCCTCTGAAGAGAGCCGGCAAACTTGATGTAGGCGGTGCCATAGGAAAGGGAACCCTTACAGTCATAATGGACCTCGGTCTCAAGGAGCCTTACAACGGCCAGGTCGAGATACAGACGGGCGAGATAGGAGACGACCTCGCTTACTACTTCACGGTATCGGAGCAGACACCGTCGGCAGTCGGCCTGGGAGTCATGGTGGATACTGACAGCGAAGTAAAGCATGCTGGAGGCTTCATCATCCAGATGATGCCTGATGTCGCGGAGGAGACCATCGAGGCTATCGAAGCTAAGCTTAAGGACGCAGATCCTGTCACCACAATGATGGACAAGGGCATGAGCCCTGAAGATATACTTGAGTACTACCTGGGCGGACTTGATCTTCATATCAATGAAAAACTGCCTGTGGAGTTTTACTGCGACTGCAGCAAGGAGAAGGTGGCGAGGGCTCTTGCGACAATCAGCACGGATGATCTCAACGAGATCATCAATGACGGCGAAGAGATAGAGGTAAAGTGCTATTTCTGCAATTCGGCATATAAGTTCCAGGTAGATGAACTCAAAGAAATGATCGCACAGCGCTGATAACGGGAGCAGGAATGACAGACGGAAAAAGCAGATGTGTTATAGTCGGCGGCGCGGATATCGGAGATTACGCGCGCGTCAGAAGCTTTCTTAAGGACGACGACTTCACAGTATATTGCGACAGCGGACTGAAGCATATGGAGGCACTCGGCAGAAAGCCGTCTCTTATAGTTGCCGATTTTGACTCGTATGACGATCCCCATATGGATGTCGAGACGATAACGCTGCCTGTCGCAAAGGACGACACCGATACTGTCTACGCCATGCACGAGGGCATACGCCGCGGCTACACGGAGTTTCTGATCATAGGCGCCATAGGCGCGAGGCTCGACCATACGCTGGTGAATGTTTACATCCTCACCGCGCTTGAGAACAGCGGCTGCCGGGGAATGATAGTAGACGATTATTCGGAGATGGAGCTCGTTACAGACAAGGCTTACGTAAGCGATGTATATCCGTTTTTCTCACTTGTTGCCATGGAGGGCGCAGCCCGTGGGGTAACGATAAAAGATGCAAAATTCGAGATAGAAGACGCTGTCATCGGGCCGGATTACCAGTACGCGACTAGCAACGAGCCGCTGCCAGGCAGGACATCTGAAATAACTGTAAAAGATGGGAGATTGCTTCTCATAAAAATCACAGAATGAACACCGTATCCCTACTCTTTCCGTTGATAACTCCCGGGATTTCGTGTACACTAACCAGGATGAGAAGGAGGTATTTAATGGACAGAACAGGAGCTAAGGAATTCGTTTTCAGCCCGACCATCGATACAAAGATACTGAGGGATGCAGGCATCGGTCTCTCATCTACATACACCATTTTACCCGGTTTTTGCGATGTGCATGTGCACTTCAGAGAACCGGGTTTTTCTTATAAAGAGACAATAGCGACGGGTGCAGCCGCAGCCGCTCACGGCGGGTATACGGCTGTATGCACAATGCCTAATCTCGATCCTGTAGCAGATTCGAAAGAGCATCTGAAGCAGCAGCAGGACATAATCGACCGCGACGCCTGCATACATGTGTATCCTTATGCAGCGATCACCGTTGGCCAAAAGGGTGCGGAGCTTGCCGACCTTGAGGGAATGGCGGCCGACTGCATATCATTCTCGGATGACGGTCACGGAGTCCAGTCGGACGACATGATGCGTGAGGCAATGCTGAAGGCCAAAGCCCTTGGAAAGATAATCACTGCCCACTGCGAGGTGAACAGCCTCCTTAAGGGCGGATACATACATGATGGAAAGTACGCTGCCGCCAACGGGCACAGGGGAATATGCTCCGAATCCGAGTGGCGCCAGATCGAGCGCGACCTCAAACTTGCCGATGAGACCGGCTGCGCATACCACGTATGCCATATCTCGACCAAGGAGAGCGTGAGCATAATAAGGGACGCAAAGAAGAGCGGAGTCGACGTCACATGCGAAACAGGTCCGCACTATCTGCTTCTTGACGACAGCATGCTGAAGGAGGACGGAAAGTGGAAGATGAATCCGCCTCTCCGCGACGCGTCAGACAGGGAGGCACTGCTCGAGGGTATAGTGGACGGAACGATAGACTGCATCGCGACCGACCACGCGCCTCACTCCGCTGAGGAAAAGTCGAGGGGACTCGAGAAGTCCGCGTTCGGCATTGTCGGCATAGAGACGGCCTTCCCGCTGGTATACACATATCTTGTGATGCCGGGGATAATCACCATGGAGAGGCTCGAGGAGCTCCTGGTGTACAACCCGCGCAGGCGCTTCGGAATACCTCTCGGAAATGATTACTCAGTATGGGATCTTACCGAGGAATGGACGATTGAAAAGGAAGAACTGCTTTCAATGGGTAAGGCTACTCCTTTCGAAGGTTGGAGAGTGATGGGCCGCAATTACCTGACCGTATGTGACGGCAGGATCGCATACAGCGCGGCAGAAACACGTTAATCATTTTTTTCAGATATATAGGATAAAGGGTAAAACAATGGCAAAAAGGACAGACATCAAGAAAATTCTTATCATCGGATCAGGACCGATCGTTATCGGACAGGCGGCGGAGTTTGACTACGCGGGCACTCAGGCGTGCCTGGCGCTGAAGGAAGAGGGCTATGAGGTAATACTCTGCAACTCGAATCCGGCTACTATCATGACGGACACATCGATAGCAGACAAGGTATACATGGAGCCTCTTACTCTGGAATATATTGCAAAGATCCTGAGATATGAGAGACCTGATGCCATCGTCCCGGGTATCGGCGGACAGACGGGACTCAACCTCGCCATGCAGCTAGACAAAAAGGGCGTTCTGGCTGAGTGCAGGGTAAAGCTTCTCGGAACTCCGGCGGATTCCATCGAAAGAGCCGAGGACAGAGAGCTCTTCAAGGAGATGTGCGAGTCCATAGGCGAGCCGGTCATCCCGAGCGAGATCACATACAGCATCGAAGAGGCAAAGAAGGCAGCTCTGGACATAGGATATCCTGTAGTCCTGAGACCTGCGTTCACGCTCGGCGGAACGGGCGGCGGATTTGCCAACAATGAAGAGGAGCTCGAAGATATCGGCATCAAGGCATTCAATCTTTCGCCGGTGCATCAGGTGCTGGTCGAGAAATCCGTAAAGGGATACAAGGAGATAGAGTTTGAGGTAATGCGTGACGGCACAGATAAGGCCATCACCATCTGCGGCATGGAGAATGTGGATCCTGTCGGCGTTCATACAGGCGACTCCATCGTTGTCGCGCCGATCCTCTCGCTCAGTGACCACGACCTAAAGATGCTGAACGATTCGGCGATCAAGATCATCCGCGAGCTTAAGATAGAGGGCGGCTGCAACGTGCAGTTCGCACTCCATCCTGAGACGAGCGAGTATTACCTCATCGAGGTAAACCCGAGAGTATCGAGGTCGTCGGCGCTCGCGTCAAAGGCGTCCGGATATCCTATTGCGAGAGTAACGGCAAAGATCGCCGTCGGCATGACACTCGACGAGATCGAGGTAGCGGGCGGACTCGCTTCAACTGAGCCGAGCCTCGACTACATCGTTGCCAAGTTCCCGAGATTCCCGTTCGACAAATTCAGCGACGCCACGAATGTGCTGGGTACGCAGATGAAGGCGACCGGAGAGGTCATGGGAATAGGCTCCGACCTCACGGAGAGCTTCCTCAAGTCCATAAGGTCGCTCGAGACGGGCGTATGCCACCTGCACCTTGAGAAGTTTGACGGCATGAGCCGCAACGAGCTCGTGGATTACATTTCCGAATTCAGGGATGACAACATGTACGCCATAGCCGAGCTTCTGAGAAGGGGCATCAGCGTGGAAGAGATACACAAGGTCACCATGATCACGGATATCTTCCTTGAAGCTTTCAAAAACATCGTCGAGATGGAGAGACTGCTGAGGGAGAGGGTCAATGACGTGAAGACCCTGAAGGCAGCAAAGCTTATGGGCTTTTCGGATAAGTACATCGCGAAGCTCTGGAACCTCACGGAAAAGGAAATATACGAGAAGAGAAAGGCGAACGGCATAGTGCCTGTATTCAGAATGGTAGACACCCTGCATACCGGCAAATACATCGCCTACCTCTATTCATCATACAGGGGAGAGAACCAGTCCATACTGACGGACAAGAAGAAGATAATCGTACTGGGAGCAGGTCCGATAAGGATCGGTCAGGGCGTCGAGTTCGACTATTCTACAGTACACGCCGTGCAGACCATAAGACGCGCCGGCTATGAGGCCATAATCATCAACAACAACCCTGAGACAGTATCGACAGACTACACAACTGCGGACAAGCTCTACTTCGAGCCGCTGACGACTGAGGATGTCATGGCGATAATCGATTTTGAGAAGCCTGAAGGCGTCATCGCAACGCTCGGAGGCCAGACCGCTATCAACCTTGCGGAGCCTCTGATGGAGCGAGGCGTAAAGCTCATCGGTACGGACTGCGAGGCTATCGACAGGGCCGAGAACAGAGACAGATTCGAGAAGGTCCTCAAGGAACTCGGGATCCCTCAGCCGCCGGGGCATGCGGTCACTAAGATCGAAGACGGAGTCAAGGCTGCAGCTGAGATCGGATATCCGGTGCTCGTAAGGCCGTCCTTCGTACTCGGCGGACGCGCGATGCAGATAGTAGGAGATGAGTCGCAGCTGAGACAGTACCTCAAGACTGCTGTAGAGATAGATGAGGACAAGCCGGTACTGGTAGACAAGTACATACTCGGAAAAGAGGTCGAGATAGACGCGGTATGCGACGGACGCGACGTGTTTGTACCGGGCATCATGGAGCTCGTTGAAAGAACGGGTATCCACTCCGGCGACTCCATCTCGGTATATCCGACTTACTCTATCAGCAACAAGGTAAAGGGCAAGATACTGCAGTACGCCAAGAAGCTCGGTCTGGGAATAGGCATAATCGGTCTTTACAACATACAGTTCATCGTGGATGAGAACGATGAGGTATATATCATCGAGGTAAATCCGAGATCATCCAGGACGGTTCCGTTCCTTTCAAAGGCAACGGGATACAGCCTTGCGGACATCGCGACTGAGGCGATACTCGGCAAGTCCCTCAAGGAGCAGGGCATATTCGATCTCTATCCTGAAGAGAAGAAGCGCTACTATGTAAAGGTGCCTGTATTCAGTTTCAACAAGATCAAGGGCCTCGATACATATCTGTCGCCTGAGATGAAGTCGACCGGTGAGGCGATCGGCTACGATAACAAGCTGAACCGCGCTCTTTACAAGGCTCTCACGGCATCCGGCACAAAGCTGAGAAACTACGGCACAGTGCTCGCGACTCTCGCGGGAGACGACAAGGCGGAGGCACTGCCTCTGATCCGCAGATTCTACAACCTCGGATTCAACATCGAGGCGACACCGGGAACCGCGGCCTTCCTCAAGGAGAACGGAATAAGGACGCGCCAGCTCAGAAAGATAAGCGAGGGGTCGGAAGAGATCCTCGATGCCATAAGGAACGGACATATCGCGTACATCCTCAACACCCGTAAGGTGGGAGATCACGTGACAGCGAACGACGGAGCCCTCATAAGGCAGTGCGCGAGCGAGAACAATGCGACACTCTTCACATCGCTCGACACGGTAAGCGTTCTGCTGGACGTTCTCGAGGAGACAACACAGACGATATCTACTATCGACGCATAACGGAGAATCAATGAAACAGGGTCTATTTACCATAAGTGAAAACAGGCAGCTCACTCCGAGCACATGGCTCATGAAGCTTGACGGTGATGTGAGCGGGATAACGGCGCCGGGACAGTTTATCAACATAAAGCTGGACGGACACTTCCTGAGACGCCCGATCAGCGTGTGCAATGTTGAAGAGGGCAGCGTCACCATTATCTACAAGGTGCTCGGCAAGGGCACAGATGAGATGACGCGCTTTGAGACCGGCAAAGAACTCGATGTGCTTACCGGGCTCGGGAACGGCTACGATCTTTCGGAAGCCGGTGACAGTCCGCTCCTCATAGGCGGCGGAGTCGGCATACCGCCTCTGTACCTGACAGCGCGCTGCTTCAGGAACCATCCGACGGTTATTCTCGGATTCAACAGCGCCGATGAGGTCTACTATGTGAAAGAATTCAGGAGAGCAGGAGCGAAAGTCATAGTTGCTACAGCTGATGGAAGCAGCGGGATCAGCGGCACAGTCATCGACGCGTTCAAAGTGCTTCTGGGAAGAGGAGAGACTTTCACTCACTTCTACACCTGCGGCCCGGGACCTATGCTGAAGGCTGTATATGATGAGGTATATGAAAAGGCCGGCATAAGCGGCCAGATGAGCTTTGAAGAGCGCATGGGATGCGGCTTCGGAGCCTGCATGGGCTGCAGCATGAAGACAAAATACGGGAACAAACGGATATGCAAGGACGGTCCTGTTTTCAGAACGGAGGAGATACTGTGGCAGAAGTAAGAAGAGTCGATATAAATGATGCCATGCCTGATACAAGGGTAAACCTCTGCGGTATAACACTGGATAATCCGGTAATTCCGGCATCGGGCACTTTCGGTTTCGGCTATGAGTTTGCCGAACTCTATGACATCAACTGTCTGGGAACGTTCTCATTCAAGGGAACGACTCTTGATCCGCGCTTCGGCAACGACACTCCGCGCATAGCCGAGTGTCCTGCGGGCATGCTCAATTCGGTAGGTCTGCAGAACCCAGGCGTGAATGATGTTATAAGGGAAGAACTCCCTAAGCTGGCGCAGGTATTCCATAAGCCGGTAATGGCCAATGTAAGCGGTTTTTCTGCCGATGAGTACGCAGAGGTCGTAAAGAGGCTGGACCGGTCTTCCGTATCGGACATGATAGGCTGGTATGAGATAAATATCAGCTGCCCTAACGTGCACGGAGGCGGAATGAGCTTCGGAACGGATCCGCACATGGCCGCTTCCGTGGTAAAGACTGTCAGATGGATGACCGACAAGCCGCTTATCATAAAGCTCTCGCCGAACGTGACTGACATAACGGAGATAGCAAAAGCCTGCGAGACAGAAGGCGCTGACGGGGTGAGTCTTATCAACACACTTATGGGGATGAGGATAGACCTCAGAACAAAGCGGCCTGTCCTCGCGAACGTGACAGGCGGTCTCTCGGGACCGGCGGTATTCCCGGTAGCTCTTCGTATGGTATATCAGACTGCGAAAGCAGTGAAGATACCTGTCATAGGCATGGGCGGAGTAAGCTCGGCCGACGACGTGCTTGAGATGATGATGGCAGGCGCTGCCGCGGTAGAAGTAGGCGCGGCAAATCTCACCGATCCGTACGCATCACGCGATATAGTAAGGGATCTTCCTGCCGCAATGAAAAAATACGGCATAAAAAGATTAAGCGGTAGCGCAGACCAGGCAAAGAATCTATAATAAAAGCATAGAAGACAGATGTAGAGGGAGCCGGCCTCAGGACCGGGGAGGTGCATCATGGCAAAAGACGTTATAATAGCCTGCGATTTCAAGAGTACGGACGAGGCGATCCAGTTCCTTGACAGGCTCACCAGAATCAGGGCTGAAGTAATAAGCTGCGACGAATTCCGCGCCGGAGCGGGAAGACCTTATGTCAAGATCGGCATGGAACTCTTCTATGCGGAAGGACCTAAGATCATCAAAAAACTCAAGGAAAGAGGACACAAGGTGTTCCTCGACCTTAAGCTGCACGACATCCCGAACACCGTAAAAAAGAGCATGCAGGTGCTCGGAGAGTACGGTGTAGACATGGTGAATCTGCATGCGGGAGGCGGCATAGAGATGATGAAGGCCGCAAAAGAAGGCCTTATGCTGGGTGCTGCAAGGTATGCCGACAAGCCTAAACTGATCGCCGTTACGCAGCTCACATCGACTGACGAAAACATGCTTCATAACGAACTTCTTATCAACGGAGCTATGGAAGATGTCGTCAGACAGTATGCGCTCAACGCCAAGGCTGCCGGACTCGACGGCGTCGTATGCTCGGCATTTGAAGCAAAAGCAATACATGAGGCCTGCGGAGATGATTTCCTGACGGTAACTCCGGGGATCAGATTCGAGGACAGCGCGGAAGACGATCAGAAGAGAGTCATGACTCCGGCAAGGGCAAGGGAGGCAGGCTCAGACTACATAGTCGTCGGCAGACCTATAACCGCTGCCGAAAAGCCGTATGACGCTTATGAAAGATGTAAAAAGGAATTCCTTCAGACAAAGTAATATGGATAAGAATAAAGAAATAAAGAGACTTATAGCAGAAGACCTTCTCAGCATAGGAGCTGTATTCCTGAGACCTGAGGAGCCGTTCACATGGGCAAGCGGTATAAAAAGCCCGGTCTATTGCGACAACAGACTGACCCTGACCGCACCGGAAGTAAGGACTGACGTAGAGGAGTCACTCGCTTACACTATCAAGGAAAAGTTCCCTGAAGCCGAGGTGCTGATGGGTACTGCAACAGCGGGAATCGCTCACGCAGCTATTGCAGCCCACCTCATGGGCCTGCCTATGGGCTATGTGAGATCAGGCGCAAAGGATCACGGCCGCGGCAACCAGATAGAGGGAAAGCTCGAGCCGGGACAGAAGGTAGTAGTCGTTGAAGATCTCATCTCGACAGGCGGCAGCTGCATCGATGCAGTCAACGTGCTGAGAGAAGCAGGGGCTGATGTCCTTGGCGTAGTGTCCATCATGACCTACGGAATGAAGAAGGGCATAGACCGTATGGCAGAGGCCGGTATCGAATGGGTGTCGCTGACAAACTTCGATGAAGTTGCTGCGGCAGCTGCTGACAACGGTTACATATCTGCAGACGATATTTCGAGACTCATGGCTTTCAGGGATAATCCGGCAGATGAGAGCTGGATCAGGAAGTAGCCGAAAAGGGTAAAGGGAAAAGCAAAAACAATAATGGCAATAATCGCATATCTGATAGGAATAATATCGGGTGTTGCAGCGACCGTTCAGGCCAGCTTCAACGGCGAGATCCGCCGCAGATTCAGATCGCCGTACATCACTGCGGCGGTCAATTTTATTGTAGCACTGACACTTATAGCAATAGTGCTGCTGATCACGGAACACAGTCTGGCGCTGCCTGTATCAGAGATAGTCAAATACCCGCCGTGGATATGGATGGGAGGCGTCTGCGGAGCAACGATAGTGATGGCGGGCATATTCTGTCTGCCGGTTCTCGGGAGCGCCCGCAATATGATGCTCCTCTGCTTCGGACAGATCATGGCCGGTCTTCTGATAGACCATTTCGGTATTTTTGACGCCCCGGTCACAAAAATGTCTCTTCTGAGAGCTGCCGGAGCGCTGCTCGAGATAGTCGGGATCGCCTTTATCTCCATAGAAAAAGGCGAAAAAAGCAAAAGCGGGATGAGCAGCAAGGTGATAATGTTCATAGTATTCGATATATTCACGGGATTCGTCGCTGCGGCGCAGGTCGCCATAAACGGCACGCTCGGAGTAGTGGCTGACAGCCCGGTAAGGGCAACGCTGGTATCGATGTGCGGAGCGCTTCTTACAATGGCCGTCATATGCAGCATTATCGGTCTGACAGGCGGCAAGGCATCGCTCTTCGATGGAAAAAAAGCCCCGGAAGGAAAGATAAGATTCACGCCGTTCTTCCTTACAGGAGGTCTGATGGCGCTTGTGGTAGTAGGCGGAAATGCCATCACCGGACCTGTACTCGGTACGGGAATGGTCACCATGATGAACCTCTTTGGCATGATGGCCGCGGGTCTGGCTGTCGATGCCACGGGATTCCTCGGGATAGAGAAAAAGCCGGTGACATTCAGAAAGATCTTCGGCATGGCACTCATGCTTGCCGGGACCGCGATGATCTCGCTGTAGGTCCAGTAAAAGGAGATACAGATATGAGCAGAATAAAGATAGCGAGCCTTCAGCTCAATGTGCTGGAAGACAAATACGACAATATAGAGAGGCTTGCGGAGATAATAGCTGACGGTGCTGCCGACGGGGCAGACATCATAAGCCTCGGAGAGATATGGAACAGCCCGTACCAGACGGATCTGTTTCCGGTGAACGCCGAGCCGGAGCAGGGCGATTCATGGCTTGCCATGTCGACCATCGCGCGCAAGAATCACGTGTATGTGGTCGGCGGGTCCATCCCGGAACTCGGAGAGGACGGAAATATCTACAACACCTGCTTTGTCTTTGACAGGGAAGGCAGGCAGATAGGCAAGCACCGCAAGGTGCATCTCTTCGACATTTACGCGCACGGCGAGCAGGTATTCAAGGAGTCAGACACGCTGACCCCGGGAAACAGATTCGATACTTTCGAAACGGAGTGGTGCACGATGGCGGTAAATATCTGCTTCGACATAAGGTTCCCGGAGAGCGCACGAATACCGGCTCTCAATGGGGCAAAGGTGATATTCAATCCTGCGTCGTTCAATATGACAACGGGACCGGCGCACTGGGAGACAGCTTTCCGCCAGCGGGCGATAGAGAACCAGGTCTACATGGTCGGCACCGCAGATGCTCAGAACCCTGATGCCGGATATCTCAGCTACGGGCACTCGATCATCACAGATCCGTGGGGGAGGGTCCTCATGCAGATGGATGAGCACGAATGCTGCAATATCACTGTAATAGATCTTGATTACGTGGAAGAAGTGAGGCAGAAACTGCCGCTTCTTTCTGCACGCAGGACAGACGTATATGATTTGTGCTACAATAAGTAACGCAAAGGAGGGACGATCATGGCAAGCAACAAGTCAAAAATCAGAAATACAGGCGGCAAGCCGGATGCTTCGCTGGGCGGTGCGCTTCTTACGATCATAGCAGCGGGTGTAGCCGGCGGCGCTCTTCTCATCAGCGGTGCCAAGGCTCTCGGAGAGTTCATTCTGGACGAACAGAAGAACAGCTATACAAAGCTTGAAGAAAAGCGTGAGGCCGACAAAGAGGCGGTCAGGCGCATCATGGAAAACGAAATAGATAATTAAATTCGACAGATAGAAGGAGAAAAGGACAAAAAATGGAATCTTTACTTGCATACGCACAGGAAAACAGTGCACAGGGATCCAGCATGTCTACATTCTGGTTCATTGTCGGGGCGATAGGACTCTGGAAGATGTTTGAAAAAGCCGGTGTCCCGGGCTGGGCAGGCATCATTCCACTCTACAGAGACTATAAGCTCTGCGAAAAGGTAATGGGCAATCCCTGGTATTGGGTAAGAGTGCTGGTGTTAGTGTTCATACCGGTCATCGGATGGATAGGGGCTCTCTATTTCGAGTATCAGATCTGTCTGGCAACAGCAAAGGCTTACGGAAAACCTGACGGCTGGGCGTGGGGATATCTCTTTCTGGCACCGGTCTTCTGGCTGATCACAGGCTTTGACTCATCATCTTACTACGGGCCTTTCGGTTCGAGCGACAACCGCACAGGTGAGGCCCGCCAGGCGAAGACCGTAGACTTTGATGTCATAAAGAACGAACCTGCACAGCCTGCACAGGAAGAAGCTGCTCCGGTTGAAGAGAGCGACGTAGACTTTGATTTCAATCAGGACGTCGGTGAATAAGCACATTCGCTGACGGCGAAGCTCAGATATGGCAAACAAAAGAACCGGCATCTGCCGGTTCTTTATTACCATAATGGCGAGAATACCCCACCTCTAAGGTGGCGGGATGAATCGTCTCAACATGTTGAAATAACTGACGTTGCGTTGCTTTCCGAACGTTTGTTTGGTATAATATCTGTATGAAGATAACCAAAGGCTATAAGTACAGAATATACCCGAACGCTGTCCAGACTGAGCAGATCAGCCGCACTCTCGGCTGCTGTCGCTATGTGTATAACCATTTCCTCGCCGCACGATCTGACGCCTGGAAGTTTCGCAAGGAAAGTTTTTCCTATGTTCAGAGTGCGCGTAGGCTTACGTCGCTGAAAAGCGACCCTGAGCATCTGTGGCTCGCATCTGCCGACAGCATGGCTCTTCAGGAGAGCCTTCGCAATCTGGACAGAGCGTTCCAGAACTTCTTTGAGAAGCGCGGCCGCTATCCTCGTTTCAAGAATAAACATAACCACCATCAGTCGTACAGGACGAGAAACCAATCGAACAACATACGTATCGAAGGTGACCGCATCGTCCTGCCGAAGCTTGGCGCCGTAAAGGCGAAGATATCGCGGCTTCCAAGTGGGCGCATCCTCAATGCAACAGTGTCGAAGACCCCAACAGGGAAATGCTTTGTGTCGCTCTGCGTCGAGGAAGAACTCGTTACAAAGCCTAACGCCGGCGGCGTTACGGGCATCGATGTCGGCCTTTCGGAGTTCTACACCGATTCGAACGGCAGCATAGTCGATAATCCGAGAACACTTCGCAAATATGAACGCAAGCTCCGTCGTGAGCAGCGCAGACTGTCACGCAAGCAGAATGGTTCTGCCAATCGTGCGAAGCAGCGTATCAAAGTGGCTGCTGTTCACGAGAAGATATATAACGTACGCACTGACTTTCTTCACAAGGAGTCGACTCGTCTGGTGAGCGAGAACCAAGTCATCGCGATCGAGTCACTTAACGTGAAAGGCATGGTCAGGAACCATCACCTGGCAAAGACCATTTCGGATGTGTCGTGGGGCCGCTTTTTCTCGATGCTCGAGTACAAGGGCTTTGAATACGGCTGTGAGATAAGAAGGATCGATACTTTCTATCCTTCCTCGCAGACTTGCTCCTGCTGTGGATTTAAGAATCCAGTCGTGAAAAATCTTTCGGTCCGCGAGTGGGTCTGTCCTCAGTGCGGCGTCCATCACGACCGCGATGCCAATGCGGCGATGAACATCCTGAACAGAGCACTCGGCTCTGCGTAGCCGGAAGCATATATCCTTTGTACCGCCGGGAGGGCGGGAAGTCACGCCTGTGGAGATCGTGTAAGACGATGCTCTCTTCGGAGCTGTATCGCTGTGGTCGCTGAAGCAGGAATCCCCTACTTCAAGGCGTTAGCCTAAGTAACGGGAGCTTCAATTGCGAAGTTTTTCGAGTACCTGAGCGAATACCTCAGGGAGATCGGAATGGAATTCCATATATTGTCCTGTGGACGGATGGACGAATCCGAGCGTGCCCGCGTGAAGGAGCTGGCCGCTGACAGCTATGCCTTCTATCTTTGACGAAGTCCGTCTCGGACCGTAGAGCTCATCGCCGACGAGAGGGTGGTGCATGTAAGCCATGTGGACCCTTATCTGATGGGTCCGGCCCGTCTCGAGAACGGCCTTTACGAGAGTGTACTTCCCGAAACGCTCAAGGACCTTTATGTGCGTCACAGCGTTTCTCGCTGCTGCTCCGTTCACGGCGTTTCTCATGCGGTTTCTCTCGTCACGTCCTATCGGCTGATCGACCGTGAAGCTGTCTTCTCTGATATTGTCATAAACAAGGGCGGTGTACTCCCTTGTAACGCTGTGGACCTTGAGCTGGGCTGCGAGGGATTCATGTGCCGCGTCATTCTTGGCGATCATCAGAAGTCCGCTCGTATCCTTGTCTATCCTGTGGACGATACCCGGTCTTATGACACCGTTGATGGATGAGAGGGAGTCTCCCATGTGATACATTATCGCATTGACGAGAGTCCCCGACTGATTGCCCGGTCCCGGGTGCACGACCATTCCGCGCGGCTTGTTGATGACAGCCACATCGTCATCCTCGTACACTATCTCGATAGGGATGTTTTCGGCTGTTACCGCGAGAGGCTCGGGCTCCGGCAGATCGATCTCAATAATATCACCTTCGGATACGCTCTGCTTCTTTGAAGCCGCCGGCGTACCGTTCACGCTCACGAGACCTTTTTCGATGAGCCTGACAGCATAGCTCCGCGAGAGTTCATCCGTATTGTACCCTATGAATGCATCCAGCCTGGTGCCTGCATCCTCTGCGGAGGCTGTTACCGTAAGTCTGTATTCCGACATCTATGCCTCCTTGCTTCCGCTTTTATCATCTTTATACAGAAAGATCAGCGCTATCATGCTGAGGGTGCAGCCGCATGTGATACATATATCCGCAACGTTGAAGACCGCGAAACTGCCGCATGATATCATGTCTGTCACAAAACCCAGCGCAAGCCGGTCTATCATGTTTGAAATGCCGCCTGCCGCCACGAAAGTGAACAGGACCGATACGATATGCTCGCCGGCTCTTGCCTCATATATGATAAAGACCAGGCAGAATATTATCAGCGCCGATGTCATGAAGACCGTTACGAAGCGGTTGCCCGAGAACATGCTGAATGCTGTCCCCGTATTCTGAACATAATAAATACTCATCCAGTCTCCGATCACAGGTATCCTGTCACCGGGCTGCATGTTTGCTCTTACAAGGTATTTCGTTAGCTGATCGAGGCATATTACTGCTGCTGCGATCAGAGGGTAGATCATTTTTTTCATGTTCTTAATAATACTATAGGAAAGGCTGAATTCTCAATGATTATGGTGCAATGGAGAAATGGTTTTGCTAATAATATGTTGAGTAAGTATATCAACTGAAGTCTGGGGGAATGACAGATGGCCGATGACAAAAAGGTTTTCAAAGACTGGGATGCGCTGAAAAAAGCAAACAGCTATTTCTTTGGAAAGATGCTGTTCAATTTTTTTCTGGTCTTATTCGGCGCTGTACTGATAGCGATATTCCTGCGGCAGATGCAGGCGCAGACAGCACTTGTAAAGCAGGAAGAAAACAGCCGGCTCGCTCTTGAAGAGGCCGTGACCGCTCTGGAGGATAATGTCCAGAATGCGGATTCTCTTGCTGCCATCTTTCATGATGGCAATCAGGATGAGCTCGATGACATGTATCAGCTCTTTACGAGCGGCATGTTTGAGTCGATGGCAGACCTCGATAACAAGCAGAGGTCTGAGGTCTTCGCGGACATGGTCGAGCGCTCCGGTGTACAGTATCTCTTCCTTATGACTATGGACGGCAGGATAGTACTGTCTCAGAGTGAAGCGATGTACGGCATAAATCCGGCTTCGGGATCATACATGACTCAGGAAAATATCAATCAGATCCTGAGGGGCACAAAGGCTGCCGACGGAACGATCACACCGGTGACAGTAAAGAACCGCTTTGGCACTTTCTATTTCTATTCCATGCCGCTTCCGTACAAGGGAGAAAACTACATGCTGGTCCTCGGCTCGGATGCATCTGTGCTTGATGTCCAGATATCCTCTCTCACAGATGTTTCAGTAGTGCTGAGCCGTGTCGCTGTCGGCAATGACGGCTTTGTATTCGCGGTCAGCAAGGAAGACGGGACGTTCCTGTATTACAAGAACGGCAACGAAGTACTCACAGGACGCAAAGCCCTGAGTACAGGACTGTCACAGGATGCTCTGACTGACGGATATTCGGGTACTGAGACGATCAATGGTGTCCGCTACTTCTGCGTTTCAAAGACCTACGGCGACAAGACGGTGATCTCTGCAGTTGCCCAAACTGAAAAGATCTACTCCAACGACAAATATGTTCTCTTCTGGACTATCACGGGATTCATCCTGACCATGCTTGTCTGCCTTGCTTATGCAGTGGTGGTCAGAAACGATTTTGTAAGGCATGAGGTCGAAACCAGGAGGGTGACGCTGAATCCGGGCTCGGATAATCCGGTCTATTTCGACAAGTCCATCTTCGGCAAAGTGTTCCCGCTGGTCATTGCCGGTACGCTTGTAATGTTCGGCGTCTCATTCTATACGCAGACTCTGCTTGAGATATCCAACGGTATCGAGAGGTCGAAGCTTGCTCTCGACGAGGTATCCGGAAGGTACGAAGAAAGTACTGCGAGCCGCAAACTCATAAAGGATTACTATGATACGAGATACCTTTCAAAGGCCAGACTTGTCTCGTTCCTGATAGAAGAAAATCCTGAAGTCCTGAACGCGGATTCGGAGTTTTACCACAACTACTACGATGAAAACGGCAATAAGCAGTTCCTGAAAGACGATGAGGGCAACCGCCTTAAATCGGTGGCTTCATCGGCACGTCTTCAGGAGCTTTGCGATGCCAACGATATAGATTCCGTTTATATCTATGATGAGGACGGACATGTTATCGCAACGAATACCGAAAACTGGTATTTCACGATCAGCCATAATGAAGAGGATCAGTCGTATCCGTTCCTTCAGATAATTGACGGAAAGAAAGACAGCTACATACAGGACGTGATGAAAAACGATCTGGGTGAATCTGCCCAGTACATCGGAGCCGCATTCAAGTACTACACCACAAAGAATGGAGCCGGTGATACCGTATATGTTTCGGGATATGACTATGAGCGCGGAGATAAAAAGGACATAAGGGCCCACAGATCGATGATACAGATAGGGCTCAAGTCCGATATCTCGGAAAAACTGTTTGAATCCACGGATGTGGCCAGCATACTCTCGACAAACATGCTGAGCGATGGATTCATGGTCATGTTTGACGACAGCAAAGATCACAATTGCGTTTATTCGCCAAACGAGGCAAGCATAGGGCAGACCGCAAAGGAGCTCGGCATCTCTTCCAAGGCCTTCAGCGGAAATGATTATTACGGCTTCGCCCGCGTGAACGGTACGGAATATTTCACATGCTTCCGCTATAACGACGGCTACTTCATAGGAACTGCATTCCCGAAGGCCGACATGTATAAGGCCCGCGCTATAATAGCCCTCATCACATCGATAATCTGCTTCATACTGATCACGATACTGACCGGAACGGTGACACTCACCAATAGGCAGGAGGAAGAACTCTATGCCACGATGAGTGAGGATGAGGCTGCCAGGGGGATCAACTCTGCTTTTTTCAATATCGTGCTCCCGTCAGGAAAGAGCGCTTCCACTGTCAGGGCTGCTGCGAGGTGGGACAACAGAAAGATATCTTGGGCAGACAAGACTCCTGAGCAGAAGCTTGTCACAATGATAAGCGGCATAGCAGGACTCCTTGTGCTTTACGCCGTTCTTTCGGTCATCGGTGCCGATAAGATCTTCGGAGAGACATCGATAGTGAACTACATCCTGAGCGGATCGTGGGACAGAGGAAACAATATCTTCGCTCTGAGCTGCTGCGCGCTCGTACTGCTCACGATCGCAGTCGGAGTGGCCCTCTTCAGGATACCTGTAAGGCTCGCTACTGCGCTTCTCGGTGCCAGGGGAGAGACGATAGGACATCTGCTTCTGTCCGTGGTCAAGTACGGCGGAGCTCTCGGCGGACTCTTCTACTGCCTGTACCTGCTCGGTATAAACTCATCGAGACTGCTTGCCAGTGCAGGTATCCTGTCTCTGATAATAGGTCTCGGAGCGCAGAGTCTTATCAAGGATATCATCGCCGGTATATTCATAGTCTTTGAAGGAGAATTCAGAGTAGGAGACATCGTCACTATCGGAGATTACAGGGGTACTGTAATGGATATCGGCCTGAGGACCACCAAGATCCTCGGACCGGACGGAAACATCAAGATCTACAACAACAGCGAGATCTCAGGCATCCTGAACATGACCCAGGAGGCATCATATGCTTTCTGCTTTATCGACATAGAATACGGACAGGACCTCGAATATGTAGAAGAGGTCCTCAGACGCGAGCTGCCGCATATTGCGGATAAAAACGATGCTCTCACTGCGGTAGAGTACATTGGCGTCAATGAACTCGGCGAAAGCGGGATCAAGCTGGGGATCATGGGTACCTGCAGTGAAAAGGATATTGTCTCAGTCAGAAGATATCTCAACAGGGAGCTGCTCCAGCTGTTCTACAGAAACAACATCAGGGTACCGTTCCCGCATATAACATTCTCGTCACTTGATGAAGAAGGCCGTATGACCATGGAAGATCTTTTCAGGAGAGACGCTGAAAAGGGAAAGAAAGAAGAACAGGAGGACTGACATGAAAAGAATCAAAAAAGCAGGCAGTCTCCTTATCGCACTGATGCTGATCGTTTCCGGTTCGGCTCTTACGGCTTGTTCCGGAGGAGCCGGGGGTGCAGGCGGAAAAGAAGAAAAGCCTGAAACAGAGACGGTCAGACTGGCGGTGTTCCAGCACGGCCATATCCTGAACGCGATAGCCGAAGCACAGGGCTATCTCGAAGAAGAAGGGATCAAAGTAGAATATGTCAATGTCGAGACCGATAAAGAGGTCTTCGAGGGCATAAAAAAGGGAACGATCGATATAGCATCCAATTCGGGTACAAATCTCCCGCTTCAGATGATAGCGGAAGGAGAGGATCTGACCATCTTTGCCGGATACCTGCTGACAGGATGCATGCCGGTATTTGCCAGAGTCGAGACCGAATGGACCGGAGTAGAGAGCCTTGCGGGCAAGACCATGGCCTGCGAGCCTAATCTGTTTGCAATAAGCGGACCGCTGCTGGACAAAGGCTACGATCCTCTGAAAGATGTGACATGGTATAACCCGGAGGACCAGAATGACCGCATCAAGGCCGTCAAGGAGGGAAAGGCTGATTACGGCCTGGTAGGTACACAGTTCAACTATGTGATCGACAGCGATCCTGAGCTCAAAGTATGTACCTATGCGAGCGATCTGCTCCCGGACTATTCGTGCTGCCGTGTGGAAGCGAGCACCGAATGGGTGAATGAGAATCCGAATACCGTGAAGGCGCTTCTCAGAGCATGGATAAGAGCTCTTGAGTACTATAACAACAATCACGATGAATCAGTCAGATTCATCAGTGAGATAACCGGACAGAGCGAGGAATTCCTCAGATCGCATCTGGATAACCCTCATTTTGATCTCAATACCGATCCGCTGAAGACATCCGTCGAAAGAGCGTGGGACTATCTGTACAGGATAGGTATCATCACGGGTGATGCCAAGAAGATCGATATCGATGACCATATCAATACCGAACTATATAAAGAAGCCCTTGACGAATGCCAGGAGAGATACGGAGCGGATGATCCGAAGTTCTACGAGCAGCTTCAGGCGCAGTATTCAAGATTCAACCAGAATGATATCGTCATAGAGGATAAAGAGTGAATGTAAAGTAAAAAAGGCGGCAGAAATGCCGTCTTTTTTGGTAAAATAACAATATGTTAAAGAGGACAGAAAGCCTGCTGGCGGATACACCGGTAAATAACGGCAGACAGCTTGATGTAGACATCGCAAAGGCCCAGATGGTGCTGATGCTGCCTTTTATCCATTGCATCATTGAGTGCACTACGGATGAAGGACTCTGCAGCGGCATCCCATACCTTTTTGATACGATAATCGGAGGTCCGTTCAGTGCTCCGATGTATTTGTTTGCGATGGGAATAGGCTTCGTATACAGTCGCAGGCAGACAGCAGCGCTGCTCGTGAAAAGGGGAATCACTCTCATCGGGATATTCTACCTCAGCAATACCTGCAGATTCCTGATACCTTATCTGATAGGCTATGGTATCAGCGGAGACAGAGAGCACTTCATCGTTCCGCTGTTTTACAGGTGGCTTGGGAATGACGTGCTGCTTTTTGCAGGGCTTACGATGCTGATGATGGCTCTGTTTACGCATTTCGGTCTGAGCGACAGAGCCATGATCGCGATCTCGGCGGTATTGACGCTCACCGCATTTCTGATAGGTGACGTAGATACACACTCGATGTTCGGAAATATCTTTCTCGGGTATCTGGTAGGAACAGACGATGCGACCGGACTTGTAGTATCCGACTTTCCGCTGCTTACCTGGCTCATAATCCCGGTATGCGGATACGTCTTCGGACACTTACTTATCCGGGTAAAGGACAAGACAGCGTTCTACAGAACTGTTTCACCTCTGCCGTTTATCATAGCAGCAGTATACTTCCCGGTAGGGATACACTTCGGATGGGGCATGTTCGGCGAGGGCCAGAACTGCTATTACCATATGAACCCGTGGATATATTCATCTGCCTGTGCCTGGACGTGGGGATGCTTGGGCTGTGGCATAATCTGAGCAGGCTGCGCAGTGAACGCGTAAAGGACTTCCTTTCCGAAGTCAGCGCCAACATTACGGCGATATACTGTATCCACTGGGTATTCGTAAGAAGCATAACTAATGTTATAATCTATATAATCAATGGCACGCAGATACTGCCGCTGTGGCAGACTATGCTGCTTGCGCTCGCGATCGATATCGCTTCGGTCGTTCTGGCACATTATTACAAACAGTGGAAAACTGCCTACAGGCAGGCAAAGATAAGCGGATCTGAAACAAAAGCGTCATGAAAAACAGGAAGAAGACAAGTATAAGCAAAAGAATGCTGAATAGCCTTGTGTTCCTTGCCATTTTGCTGGTCATCCTTACCGGCACGCTTGTTTCGGTGCAATACTATTATTCGCAGCTCAATATGTACAGCGAACGGGCATTTGAGTATTCGCGTACCGCTGCGGATTTCATCGACGGCGACACCGTAGAAAAATATGTTGAGACCGGCGAGAAAGACGATTACTACTATACGGTCCTTGATTTTCTCAATGCGACGCAGAAGGAAGGGGATCTGAAGTATTATTATGTATTCGTTCCTTATGAGGACGACCTGGTATACGTCTGGGACGCTACCAATGTTGAAGGATACTGTGAGCTCGGGACCCATGAAAACTACATGAGCGAGAAGAGCAAGGCCGCGACTTTTGAGATCTTCAGGCAGGATCCGCCTGAGAAGATCAGCATCCAGTCAGATGACAGATACGGCAATATCGCGTCGGCCTATTCTCCGGTATTCAACAGCGCCGGTGACCCGGTCGCCGTAGCGGCTGTGGATCTTTCGATCCCTAATATCAGAAGGGCTGTGCTCTACTATATTCTGATAGTCGTGATCTCCATATTCGGCATCATAGCTGTTGCGATGACTCTGTACTATTCGCAGGTAGAGCGCAATATCATCAAACCGATACGCACGCTGAGGAAGAGCACTGCAGAAATGATCAAAAACCTCGAGCGTGACAAAAAGATCGATATAAACATAAAGACCGGAGACGAGATAGAAGAACTCGCGAATGCAGTCGTGAAGATGGACGGGGATCTCAGAGAGTACATCAGCGAACTCTCGGCGGTCACCGCAGAAAAGGAGCGCATAGGGGCAGAACTCAATGTAGCCAACCGGATACAGGCATCTATGCTTCCGAGGATATTCCCTCCGTTCCCTGACAGGAAGGAGTTTGATCTCCACGCCTTCATGATGCCTGCGAAAGAGGTAGGCGGGGACTTCTATGATTTCTTTATGACAGATAAGGATCACATAGCGCTTGTCATGGCTGACGTTTCAGGCAAGGGAATACCGGCCGCGCTGTTCATGGTCATTTCCAAGGTGCTCATCAAGACGAGCGTACAGGCCGGACTGAGTCCTGCAGAGGCGCTAAGCAAGGTCAACAGCCAGCTTCTCGACGGAAATGATACAGGCATGTTCGTTACGGTATGGCTCGCTGTCATAGATATAAGGACAGGAGAGGGCATTGCGGCGAACGCCGGTCATGAGCATCCGGCACTTAAGAAGAACGGTACCGGTTACGAAATAGTCAAATACAAACATTCGCCGGCGATCTCAACGATCGATGGAATAAACTTTACGGAGCATGAATTCAGACTTGAGCCGGGAGAATCCGTCTTCGTCTACACCGATGGTGTCACCGAAGCGACTGATTCAAATCTGGAGCTCTTCGGAGAGGAGAGGCTGGTCGAGGTCCTCAACCGCAACAGTGATGCAGCTCCTGAAGATCTGCTGCCTGCGGTAAAGGAGGCAATAGACGGATTCGTCGGTGCAGAGCCGCAGTTTGATGACATAACGATGCTCTGCTTCAGATATAAAGGATTATGATCTGCAATATAAAACGGCATCTCCTGCGAGATGCCGTTTTTTTGGTGGTCTGTGAGGGACTCGAACCCGCGACATCATGGTTGTGACCCATGCGCTCTCCCAACTGAGCTAACAGACCGTACAAGCCGCCGCGTTTTTTCCGCGCACGACTATTGTAACTCAATAACGAAAAGATTTCACTAACTAATTTTTACTGCCTGAAGATCCCGGCAGCTTAGGTGTCACATATACCGTCTGATTGTGAGTGAATATAACCATTCCCGGTTTTGCTCCGTTTGGCTTTTTCACGTACCTTACGGGGACATAGTCCACAGGCACATTGTCACTGCCCGACGCCTTGCTGTGATAAGCTGCGATCGATGCCGCCTCATAGATGAGATCTGCCGGCAGGTCATTCACATTCCTTCCGTCCTCAAGCTTCACGATCACATGTGAGCCCGGGATGTCCTTCGTGTGCATCCAGATATCCGTTTTTGAAGCGTGCTTCATTGTGAGCCAGTCATTCTCGATGTTATTGCGGCCTACGAGCACCTGAGTCCCGTCGCTGAGCGTATATCTGTAAGGTTCAGGTTTTGCGGCTTTGCGCTTTCTCTGCGATGCCTTCTGGCGGCGCCTGACGTATCCGGTCTGTTCCAGTTCGTCCCGTATGGATTCCAGAAGGGGCACGCTGTCTGCGGCTTCTATGTTCTGGATAACGGATTCCAGATACGCGATATCACTGTCATTGTCCTCAAGCTGGGCCTGCTTCTCGTGTATGGCAGTTCTGGCCTTGGAATACTTCTTGAAATACCTCTGGGCATTTGCCGAAGCACCGGTCTTCTCATCGAGAGGGATGCTTATCTCGTTTCCGTCATAGTAATTGATGACGGTGACGCTGCGCGCCCCCGGCTTCACAAGGTGGAGATTTGCAGTCAGAAGCTCACCGTAAAGTCTGTATTTATCGGAATTCTCAGCATTCAGAAGATCTTCCGAAAGCTTCTTCTTTTTGAGAAGAGCCTTGCTGAGGGATGCCTGCACAGACTTAAGAAGCGGCTGCGACTTCTGCCTTACGAGATTTGAAGCCTCGCGGTTGGAGAAGTAATAGTCTATGCATTCCGAAAGCGTGTCGAAGTACAGCGTCTCCAGACCCTCGTATTCGGAGAGATCTGTCACATGGAACTCCCTCGGTGTCCCGTCGCTGTCGGCATAAACTCTTGGCTTTGCGCTGCCGTCTTCTATGGAATGCAGGATCTCAAGCAGCCTCCTTGCCGGTACGACAGAGAGCACTGATGCGTCGTGAGACGTGTAGCAGGATGCCAGCAGTTCTCTGCTCACCGCAGGTGAAATGCCTGCAACGCGTGACATTATTGCGCGGTCATCGTGAGGCAGCAGTGTCTCTTCGGTGACCTCAGTGAAAGCCAGTTTGTCCTGTGCAGGCGGATACTGATAGATGACGCCCGGAAGGAGCTGGCGGTATCTGTTTACATCTATAGAGATGCGCTTTATTGAGTCGATGATCTTACCGCTTTCAAGGTCGATGAGCACGATGTTGCTGTGCTTCGACATTATCTCAACGATAAGTCTTCGGCATACCGAGAATCCGAGCTCGTTCTGAGCCTCGATATCTATCTCGATTATTCGCTCGGAGTCCTTCTGCCTTACATCTGTTATACGTCCGCCCTGCAGATGCTTTCTCAGAAGCATGCAGAAGGTAGGCGGCTGCTCAGGATTGGTATACGAACCCTCTGTCAGGCAGACTCTGGCCGACTGGCTGTTGCACGACATAAAGAGGCGCACATTCCCACGCGCAGTGTGAATGTGCACCAAAAGATCTTCGGGACCCGGCTGATAGACTTTTTCGATCTTGCCGAGCGTGATCCTTTCCCTTAATTCCTTTGCAGCAGCATATGTGATGATGCCGTCGTATGCCATACTATATTATTTTTTTCCTCTTTCGTGGCTTCCCTTTATGCTGTTTATAGGAGTCAGCTTCAGATACTCTGAGAGAGGAGCATCGTTCATGCAGAGCTCAATGATCTGACGGCCCAGAGGATCGAGTTCAGGTACAAGGAACTGCTGAAGCTCTTTCTTGAAGAAATCTGTCAGTATCTTTGCGCCTGCATCGTATCCTTCTTCTCCGAGTCTTACCTGAAGCTCAGGTCTCAGGAAGTTAAGTCTGATGGACTGTCCGTCTATCTTCATCTCATCAAGGCAGTATCCGAAGAGAGGGCAGCGCGCCTCTACGAGGTGCTTGGCCATTACTGTGCAGCTTCTTCTTGCAAGGTATTCACGAGTGATCCACTCAGCCTTGAAGCCTACTCTGTACGCGCCTATATACTGGTTAGGTATAAGGATGTTGAGCGTATTCGGAGTATCCACGATCTGGTGCAGCAGCATGTTTGCCTGTGTGACCTTGAGACCTGTAGCGAAAGGCCAGTATGATCCGACGCCCTCGGCTGAGAGTCCGCTGCCGGCAGAATTGTCAGCGATGGACGGATTCTTGAAGCCGCGAGGTGAGACGAGTCTCCAGAGCCACGCAAGGGCAGGAGGGACTATCTGAACGAATCCCATGATGCCGTAATCAGGCTTCTCCCATGAGCTAGGAGGCATTCTTACGCCGAATGAACGGACGTCGACCTCCAGTGGCTCATCTCCCGGGATGATATTGTCTATCATCTCGCGAGGGATTATCACACGCGGATTTGAGCAAGGCTTGCCATTCGACTCCATCGTGTGCTCCCAGATGAGGCATGTAGCTCCAGGAGTTCCGTCAATGTTGAAGAACTCGAGAGGCTCATCCGGATGTATGCTTATCCTCTCATAAAGAGGGATGTTTCCGTAGTATTTGTCTCCGTCGACTCTGAGGAACCAGCCGTTCTCGGCATCTGTGATCACCAGTCTGCCGGAATCGTTCTGCATGTCTTTGTGAGCCATGACCATGTCGTCGGCGATAGGGAAGATGTCGCAGGTGTCTCTCATGTTAAGGTAGAAAGCTTCTCCTGTGACATTGTCAGTCGCTACCTTGATACGGTTATCAGGTTCACGCCTTATCTCTTCGAGCATCTCGCTCTTGCCGCCGCCGGATGCGCCCTCATGCATGAAGACGAATTCGTTCTCGTACGGTGTCTGAAGCATTGCAGCCGAAGCGTGGTTTGTGATCCAGCCTTCATTTTCGCCTATGTCGAGCAGTACGGAGAACACGCCTTTCTTTGCGCTTGGTCCCGGATAAAGGTTATACGAGAAGACCTCGTGCAGTACATTGCTTCTGCAGTGGACTACAGCCTGCTTGCCGCCGAAGTGTGTGTGTCTGAAAGGCGGAGCTACGTAGATGATCGAGCGCGGCTCATATGGAGCCTCTATGTCATCGATGCTTACAAAATCCTGGATGTTTGCAAGAGCAAAGGCAAAGAATGCTGCGTTTGCAGGGCAGACGATGAGGCATGAGTATGTATGCTCTTTGCCGCCTATGCCTGCCGGCATCACAATGAGGCTCTGTTCTGCGAGCCAGCTCATTGTAGCAGCTCTTAAGTCACCGAATTCCATGTTCCAGGAATCCTTGAAGCGTGGCTTGTCTGTCGGCAGATCGTCACCTATGTACATGCAGTGAGGGTCTCTTCTTCTCAGGTACTCATCGGAGAAGTTAACGGATGCACCGTTCTTACAGCGGACTACTTCCGCCTCCTGAACATATCCTCCCCCGGGTATGGTATATCCGACGATCTGAACGCTGCCGCCCGAAGTACCGAAGCAAAGCTCGTACAGTTCCTGCTTGGTCTTAGGGAAATATATGTTTGGGCATGCTTTCAGGGCAGCTGCCAGATCGCCCGGAAGCTTCATTTTTTCAAGGTATTCAGATTTCATATTCCCATTCCTTTTTGTTGAATTGCGGCTGTGGATCTCATATTCCGCGATTCCATATATTCTACTATTACAGGCGTAATTATGCAAATAGAAAGCGCAGCCGGTAAGCTGCGCCTTTGTGAGTGGGATCACTGTATTTCAGGTCTGAAACTGCTGATATTTCCCTCAGAGTCAAGGGCATATATCCAGTCGCCTATGTAAACGTTTCTGACAAGCCAATTCTGATCAAGAGCATGCTGTTCGATAAGTCTGATGGAATCCTCTGCACCGAACACAAGCACTCCGGCCTCGTGCGAGGAATCCACGGCAGGTTCTTTATCCGCAAGGACATCCTCATCCTCTATAAGAGCACCGCCGCCATCTATTACGATATCCCCGTAACGGTCTATGGAATACGGTATGGCGTAATAGCCGGCCTCCGCATTTACCATCAGGGCGTGATGGTCGCTCTGGGCAGGACTCATCATGTCTTTGAACTCCATGCTGTCAAGCACTGCAGGGTGCGAAGGGTCGGAAATGTCAAAGAGAGCAAGTTTGAGCCCGCTGTCATATTCTCCTCCGTAGCCATTGTCGCCGGTGGCGTGGCCTATGCCCAGCATCCTCCCTTCGTTAACAGGAACAAGCAGGGTAGAGAAGCCGTCGATCATTACTTCGCCCTCGATGGAAGGATCTTCAGGGTCGGACAGATCGATTATGAAGAGCGGATCTATAGCCTCGTAAGTGATGACGTATGCCTTGTCGCCCACATAACGGACAGCTTTTATGCTTTCGTTGCGGGCAAATCCGGTAACTGATCCGGCTTCCTTAAGGTCAGGATCGAGAACAAAGAGGTTGTTTACATCGATGCCTCCGCGCTCGGATGTTGTGGCTATGCGGAAATATCCGTCCTTCTCATCCATCGCAAACTGCGACAGGGCATATCCGCGCACCTTTGCGGTAGCATTGAATTTTACCTTCAGACCATCGAGCGATGCCCTGACTATCCGTGTGCTGTAAACATTATCCTTGCTATTCCATTCACCTGAAACTGAATAGAGGTTGTGGTCGTTGCAGTAGATGTTCTCGCCGGCACCGAGTATGGCCTTTGTGACTGCCTTGCCCTGAGTGCCTGAAGATACATCTATGGCACTGAGCACAATGTATGAAGATGTCTGAGGCTCCGGCACGCAGCAGATGTCTCCGGCCTTGAGCGAAGAAAGGGTATCGATGCTTCCGCGGAGCGGCACTGTGCGCCCGCCTCTGTAAACATAGTCATTTGTGACCAGATATACATAACCGCCTGTCATACGGCTCGAGAGTATGCTCCCGCTCTGGCTGAAGTCATACAGTTCCTTTGGATCATTGCGGTCGCTTATATCGTATACGACTATGCCGGTGCATGGATCCTGACTGCCGTCCTTGTAATAATTTCCGACAGTGATAAGTCTGTCGCCGCTGAGGTAAATGTCATCTATGTAGTTCTCAACACCGCTGTATCCGATCGTGGAAAGCTTTTCGGTCTTTCCGTCTTCTGCGGAATATATCACGACTTCCTTACTGTTATTGACAAAGTATATGTAACTGCCGTCAGTCTTCACGATGTCTGCCTCATCGATGCCTTCCACCTGCAGGTACGTGCCGGAATGGTCAGCTGCGGATCCTGCGGCAGAGGAGGTCTGAAGCCCTGTTGCGGCAGAATCGGATGACACAGCTTCTCCCGGTGCTTCCTCATACTCGATAAGTCCGGTATCCGGAGCGGTATCGTTTGGGGCGAAAACTTTTTGGCGGAGCCCGTCATTGTCGCCCTTATTTATGGATGACAGCAGCTTTTCTATTTCCTTTTCACTGCCGAATGTATACAGTTCTCCGCCAACGAGAGAAGTATCAGGCGGGCGCTGTACTATATCCATGAGCCCGCTTATGCCGAATACGGCAACGAGCATCGCTGCTGCGAGCCCCATGACCATGCGGAGCGACGGCCGCCGGACACTGCGCTTGCTTTCGGATCTTTTTTCTTCAGCCTTTTCAAGCATGGCAAGCATATTTTCTTCGGACAGACTGTCCGGAACATTGATGCCGTCATTATCGAAAAGCTCTTTTATATATTCACGGTCCTTATTCATGGTCGTTCTCCTTAAGACAAAAACTCACGCATTTTTGCGAGGCTGCGGGACAGCTTTGAGCGGACACTGCCAGGAGCAAGCCCGGTCAGGGATGACACTTCGGTGCTGCTCAGTCCGCCGACAATGCTCAGCAGGACTATTTCTCGTTCATCTGCTTTCAGTATGGCAAGTGCTTCAGCCAGCTCGACAGACAGTGAAGGCGATGAAGAGACTGCTGCATTCTCCGGTGATCCGTTCCGTATGCGCTCCATGTTTTCACGCGCTTTTATTGCTTCTTTTATGTGAGAAGCGCAGCAGGAAGAGAGGATCCTGAAGATCCATGAAGCAAAGGCTTTTTCACTGCGGAGGCTGCCTATGCCGCGCCAGGCTGCGAGCACACATTCGCTGACGGCGTCCTCGGCATCCGAAGGATCGCCAAGGCGGTACAGCGCATAGCGGTACAGCTTATCCTTGTATTCGCCGTACAGCCTGCAGAAGGCCTCTTTGCTGCCTGCTATTGCATCATTCACGAGCTTTTCGTCCATAGCTTCCTCTCGTTCGTCCGGATATGCATCTTAAGAGCTCTCATAATAATAGTAGCTTAAACACTGCAGGGTGTTGCAGACTTTTTGATGTTTTTTGTATGTGCTTTGTGTTAATATATGCGACGGACGCACAGAAAAAGAAGGCTTAAGAAGATCACAAAAGGAGCACAACATGAGCAAGGCAGATATTGCATCGGCAAAGCACAGAAACGGATATAACTGCTGCCAGGCGGTAGCATGCACTTTCGCAGAAGCAGCAGGAATCGATGAGTCCATACTCTACAAGCTTGGTGAAGGCTTCGGCGCAGGAATGGGGACGACTGAAGGCGTATGCGGCGCCATCAGCGGAGCTGCTATGATAGCCGGACTCGTTTACAGTGACGGCAATACTGAGCATGCGGGTCTTACGAAGGCAAAGACTACAAGAGCCGCAGGTATAATGCAGAGAAAATTCGTCGAGGAGGCAAAGGCACTCAGATGCAAAGACATCAAGACCGGCAATAACGGCAAGGCATTCACTTCATGCGACGAATGCATAAGAATAGCGACCAGACTGGTCGAAGAAGAACTCGGTCTGTAAAAAAGGGAAAAAGGGGACAAGTTTTAATGAATGATCAGAAGCCGGCGGCAGCAGCTCCGGCAAACAGTGAATACAGGCTTGGCGTGATACTGGTCATTGCCTGCCAGCTCTTCTGGGGCGTATGTCCCGTATACTGGGAGGCTCTTGTACCGATCGAATCATGGAAGATAATCCTGTACAGGATATTCACCATGTTCATCTACGCGTATATCGCTGCCAGGACAAGATACAGCAGGGAAGAGATATTCGGTCCGCTCAGAGACAGGGCTGTAAGAAGAAAGTACTTCTTTGCCGGACTCATCCTGACTGCAAACTGGAGCATATACGTATGGGCGATGACTTCGGAGCATGTGGTGCAGGCCTCGATCGGTTACTACATAGAACCTATCGTGATCTGCGCTGTGGGCATCATCTTCTTTAAGGAGAAGCTGACCAAGTACAATCTGACCGCAATGATGTTTGCCCTTGCGGCGATAATACTTATCCTTGTGCACTTCAGGCAGGTGCCGGGAGTAGCGCTCGGCCTGGCGGGCACCTGGGCGGTCTATTCGGCAATAAAAAAGACATCGGACAAGCCGGTGCTCCTGACGATGGTATATGAGACCATGCTGTATGCGGCGCTGGCGCTTCCTGCGATAATATACATCGAAGCGACGGGAAACGGTGTTATCGCAATGAATATGCCTGTGAAGTACGCGATGCTCTTTCTGAGCGGGCTCATCACAGTGATACCGGTAGGGCTCTTCGGAGCCGCGGCAAAGAAGGTACCGCTGCTGGTGATAGGTCTGGCGCAGTATATAAGCCCGACGATCACTCTCCTCATAGGAGTATTCATGTTCGGAGAGCCTATCGACGCAGTACAGATAACCGCATTCGGCATAATCTGGATAGGACTGACTATCTTCTCATACGGAGAGTTCAAGCATGCAAAAGAGCAGTAACCGGAGTTACTGCTCTTTTTTATGTCTTATGTTCAGTTATTCAGTTATTCATCGTCCTGTTCTTCAGGAATGCCGCTGTCAAACATGAGTAAGTTGCGTGCCTTCATTTCTACAGCTTCGGCTATGGCGAGCAGCACGTCGAGTGACGGTCCGTAGAAAACGGATCCGTGATGCGGGATGATGCATGCGTGTGTGCTCCTGAGAGTGGAGACGACAGCTTCGGCAAGTTCATCCGTGCCCGGCTCCGCATAATCAGTGACCATGACATCTCCGATGAGATCGGTAAGACCTCCTGTTCCCAGAACAAAACCTGCCTTGCATGCCGCGAATGTGCTCATGGCGTTGGAACGGGTCTGAACGATGGCGTTGCAGCCCGTAAGTTCCCTGTAAGCCTTTGCGTGCATCCTTACTTCGGTGCTCGGTATGCGCTGGTTCCCGTACTCGAGTGTATTTATGTCGACCTTGACTATATCCTCGATCTTTATGTCGTAGTAGTCCATGGAAGAAGGGGTGATAAGCATCTCGCGGTCATTCAGCCTTACTGACAGGTTTCCCCACGATCCGTATGAGAGGTCGTGTTCAACAAGTTCTCTGCCGTGATCTATGAGGCTGCTTCTGAGAGCAAACTCTTCTTCGTCATAGTTTACATAGTCGACGTATGGTTCTTCATTCCTCTGAGTATAGTCGGAGACGAAGTCTTTTCTGTATTTTTCAGCGAGATCCCTGTCGAGGGCTTCCGTGCCGCCTATAAGTCTGCCGTGCACCTCGGCTTCGCATGCCTTTTCCACTATCTGGGCGCCGACTGCTGCCTTTCTGCAGTTGCTGCCGACAGCTATGGCTCCGACACCTTTTATGAGGCATACGGAGGCATCCTTAACACCCTCAAGTATGCTTGCCGCCGATGTATCCGGTATTACTTTCAGCTCGGCTCCGGTGAGCCTGGCGAGGTCTTCGAGCGCTACCGGAATAGACTCTGATTCTTCGGACGCTTTTACGGTATCTGCTGAGCATCCGAAAAGGATGGCGTTTATGTCAGGCCTCTTTCTGAAGATCTCACCGAGGTCTCCGGCATTTATGTTGCAGAGCTCATAGCTGTCTTCAGTGATATCTGCAAGGATCTTGTTGCCGCCGGTGCTAAGATATGTGTCTTTATCTACACGCACGCAGACCTGGCCGTACATGACCTTGAATCTTCCGTGGAATGCGCCCAGAGCTGCCGTCAGCTGCTCGGTTGCTTTTTCTCTGTCCATCAGTTTACCCCGTTCTGTGCAAGCGCCTGCTTGAGAGCTTTGCTCAGCTGGTCAGGGCACGAAGTGTCCTTGAACCCGCATGTAGTACCTTCGAGCCTTCCGATCACATCTTCGGCTCTCATGCCTTTGATAAGCTTGGAGATACCGCTGAGGTTGCCGTTGCAGCCGCCTGTGAATACAACGTCTTTGATAATATCGTCTTCAAGTTCTATTTCGATCATCATAGAGCATACGCCCTGTGGATAGAATGTAAATATATTGCTCATCTGTTGCTCCTTATATTGCATTTCAAGTTAACATTTTATTTTTTTTCTGCCCGGGTGTCAACGGCTGTATAATTGAAGAAAAGAATACGGATGACAGTGAGGACAGACCTATGACAGAAACAATAATGCAGCTCAAAAACAGAAAGTCCGTCAGAGTCTTTGAGGACAGGACAATAGATGAAGATCTGGTGCGGGCCATTCTTGACGCGGCATGCCAGGCTCCGACTGCAGGCAATCAGCAGCTCTATACGATCATACGTGTTACTGATCCTGTACGGCTTGACAGGCTGAGCGAATCATGTGATCATCAGCCATTCATAAAGGAAGGCAAGCTGGTGCTGGTATTCTGTGCGGACTGCCTCAAATGGCAGAAGGCGTATGAGTATGCAGGCTGCGATCCAAGAAAGCCGGGAGCAGGCGATCTTATGCTTGCAGTGATCGATGCTGCGATCGCGGCACAGAATGCAGTGACTGCTGCTGAGTCCCTCGGAATAGGATCGTGCTATATCGGGGACATTCTTGAGAACTGCGAAGAACAGAGAGACATACTCGGACTTCCTGAATATGCAGTGCCTGCTGTGATGCTTGTATTCGGTTATCCGACAGAGCAGCAGAGAGAGCGGGTGAAACCTGCGAGGTCAGATCTGGAATATGTTGTGAACGAAAACCGCTATCCTGATATGGATGAGGAATACGTGCGCGGCATGTTTGAGCCTAAAACAGGCAGCCAGGACTATGAAACATGGATGAAAGCCTTCTTTAAGAGAAAATATGATTCGGACTTTTCGCGCGAGATGACGAGATCGGTTGAAAAGTACCTGGAACAGTTCAGATAAATAAGTTTTGAAAGCAAAAGCTCCGGCTCAGCTCAGGCCGGAGCTTTCAGCTATGGTGGTATTGAGTATGAAACTGCTGTTATGCAGCTTTTCTTACCGGTGCAGTTTCTTTTGCTGTTGGATAAATCCCGCGATGAAGGAGTTTATCAGAATAGCATCGGACTTTGCATATTGAAGAAAAAATGATTAGTATATGTGGCAGTTGTTTTTCATACGGCTGCCGCGGCATACGGCAGCGCCGCGACTGAAAACCGGGTATAGAGGAAAGTAATGATAAAAGGTTTAGGAACGATAATAAACGCACTGGCGATAATCGCAGGCGGACTCGTCGGAGTCGCAGGCGGGCGCTTCATAAAAGAAAATTATCAGGATATAGTCCTGAAGGCGACTGCCATCGCCATAATGTTCATCGGAGCGGCAGGCGCTTTCGCAAAACTGATAGTTGTGGGTGATGACGGGACTCTCGGAACGACAGGAACGATAAACATCGTCATTTCGCTCGCGCTCGGAGCCCTTATAGGTGAGATCATAGACATCGACGGATTCTTCGAAAGGATAGGAGCCTGGCTCAGGCATAAGTCGGGGAGTGACGGCGACAACAAATTCATTGACGGATTCGTCACCGCGTCACTTACATGCGGAATAGGTGCCATGGGTATCATGGGATCGATACAGGACGGAGTATACGGGGATTACAGCATACTCGCGGCAAAGGCGACCATCGACTTTGTGCTTCTCATAGTTATGGCATCGTCGATGGGTAAGGGCTGCATCTTCTCGGCGCTTACCGTAGCAGTTCTGCAGGGCTCGATGACAGCTCTCGCGGCCGTGCTTTCGGGATTCATGAGCGATGCGATGCTGGATGCGATCTCAATGACGGGAGGCATACTGATCTTCTGCATCGGCTTCAATCTCATGTGGCCAAAGACGATAAAGGTGGCAAACCTGCTGCCTGCGCTGGTCATCACCGTGATCATCGCGCTTATCTGACAGCAGGGATGTAACTGAGAACAGTCCCTGCGAGACCGTCCCAGGTGATGCCTGACGTATCAGGCAGCCTGCCCGGAAGACGTCCCTCATAAACATCTGAGATGACGGAACCAAGAACAGAATAAAGATCATCAACAAAGGCATCACGGCCGGCGTCAGTCGGTTCGTCGATGCTTTTCATTTGCGGCATCGGTACATATACGGCGTTGGAGCCGCCGACATGAGCATCTATCCAGTCCTTTACGCCGGGCAGATCGGTGCTGACAGGCACCGCGCCGGATGCCATCGCTTCTATAAGCACAAGAGGCAGGCCTTCAAAATATGAAGGCAGAACAAAGATGTCGCTCCGGCGCAGCAGCTCCGCCAAAGCGGGCTGCGGGATCTGCCCGAGCCATGTGACGTAATCCGGCAGTGAATCCAGGGATGCCTTCAGCACTTCATCCTGGCAGCCGCCGGCCATTGTAAGTTCAAACGGCGGCATGCCGTCTTCGTCCGCAAGCCTTTCGAGCGCGGCGAGCATCTCAGGCACTCCTTTCGGCCTGCTTATCTTGCCGGCATAGCATATGCGCGCCGGGTCTTTGGATCCGCGCGGGGTCCGGCCGTCCGTATTGAATAATTTATCGTTATAGCCGCTGCCTATGACAGCGACCTTGCTTTCGTCCATACCGAAGATATCGATTATCTGGCGGCGCTGCTCGTCGTGGAGCGCAAGAGCCATGTCGATGTCGCGGATGAGAGGGCGCACCATATCACGCAGGTTATCACAGTTCCGCATCTGCCTTAGGTCTGTCCCGTGGGATATCCCCAGGATCTTTCTGTCCGGGAAGTGCTTTCTCACAAGGGCAGTCAGCAGAAAGAGGTGATGGCATATGATCACATCAGGGTCGAGGTCTTCCACAGCCCTTGAGACCGCGCCAATGAAGGCTTCCTCAAACTGCGAGATCATCGGAGGTGTGAGGTCGCGGTACCTTGTCGACTCATAAGGCATGATATCCGACATTCCGACTACCGGGAACGGAAGCGTGTCTATGGACGCTTTCGATGCCTTGCACGGCGCGGCAAGATACGGCTCGCCGCCATCTGCACTCTTTTCGCGGAAAAACACCGGATAGCAGGCGACTCCCTCGGGAAAGTCCACAGCATCCGAAGGAAAGATGCCGCAGACGACCGCCTGCGAATGCCCCATGCGTGCGAATGCTCTTACGAGCTCGGTCATATATGTGCCGCTCCCGGTCGAATGCGGCTTCTGTGCTGTTATGCTTAGTATTTTCATGTCTGAATCTTACCATAAGACGGCATCCAAAACACCCGGAAGCGCTACAAACAACAGCGTTCACACAATCTTTACTTGTAAAATCCTCAAAAATAATGTATAAGTAGTCGTGTCTAATCAAGCGGGTAATATCGAATGAGGCTGTTCCGGTTCAGGGGACAGCCATTTTTGTAAGAAATATAAGAACATGGGACTTTTTTACGAAGCAGAAAAGACATTTGAACAGCTGATGGATGAGAAGAAGAACTTCGTGTTCATCGGCGAGGCGGGCTCGGGAAAGAGCGAGATAGTTCTGAATATCGCGGCAAAGATCGCTGAGAAGACGGGAAAGCCGGTCGACCTCTTTGACCTGGACCAGACAAAGCCTCTCTACAGATCCCGCGACATGCAGCAGGCTTTTGCGGAGCGCGGTGTCACGATCCATTATCAGGACCAGTATCTTGACGCTCCTGTCATGGTAGGCGGAGTCAGGGTGTCTCTTATCTCAGACAACTACACGCTTCTCGACATCGGAGGAGGCCATCAGGCAGCTAAGTTTGCCGGTGCCTACAATGATCTTCTAAGCAAGGATAATGCCGTTCCTGTATACATTGTGAATCCGTACAGACCGTGGACAAAAAGCGTCGATGCGATCGACGGCACGATGAGGCACATACTCGGGTCCATGAGACTCGACCACATATACATTCTGGGCAATCCGAATCTCGGATACACAACATCAGTTAATGAATTCATGGATGGTCTTGATAAGATCGACGAGCTCTTTGACGGCTTCACGACCGTCAACAGCGCGTGCGTCCGCAGAGAAATCTTCGAAGAGGCGCAGGCTAAGACAGAAAAGTCGCTCGTGCCTCTCGATCTCTACCTGACCTACTCGTGGGTTGATTAGTATAAACAAGATATTGTAAGGAGAAGGAGGACTTATTAATGGCAAGAATCGAAATCACCACTGAAGCTTGCAAATCATGCTCCTACTGCGTCATTTCGTGCCCTAAGCAGTGCATCGAGATCAGTGACAAGGTAAACTCCAAGGGATATCTCTACGCGGCATCCGTAAGGCCTGAGGACTGCATCGGCTGCGCTATGTGCGCACAGATCTGCCCTGAGTCCGCAATAGAGGTATGGAGATAGGAAAGGAGACTGATATGGCAGAAAGAGTATTCATGAAAGGAACAGAAGCGATCGCAGAAGCTGCTGTAAGAGCAGGCTGCCGTTTCTTCGCAGGCTATCCTATCACTCCGCAGAATGAGATTCCTGAGTACATGGCCAGAAGACTTCCTGAGGTCGGCGGCACATTCGTACAGGGCGAGAGCGAAGTAGCTTCAGTAAACATGCTGTACGGTGCAGCATCGACAGGAATCAGAGCGATGAGCTCGTCCTCGTCATGCGGAATCTCCCTCTACAGCGAGGGCGTATCCTACTGCGCATCGGCTCGTATCCCTATGGTATACGTCAACGTCCAGAGAGGCGGCCCGGGAATCGGAGCTATCCAGCCGGCTCAGCAGGACTACCTGCAGGCTACAAAGGCGTCCGGCAACGGCGGATTCAGAATGATCGTACTTGCTCCGGATTCAGTCCAGGAGTGCGTCGACATGGTATATGAAGCATATGACCTCGCAGAAAGAGACCAGAACCCTGTTCTCGTTCTCACTGACGGCGTTATGGGCACCATGATGGAGCCTGTAGTGCTACCGCCGATGAAGACAGATGAGGAGCTCGCAGCATGCAGAGCAAAGTTTGCTGACAGAGCTATCGTAGGACATCCTCTCGGACAGCAGGCTTACTGCAGACCTGGTTCTGTAGGCGACGGCCAGGAGAAGGTCAACATTGAAGCTGCTGCTATGTATGAGACCTGGGATAAGGATATAAGAGTAGAGGAGTACATGATGGACGATGCAGAGATCGTATTCGCTGCGTACGGAATCAGCGCACGTATCTCAAGAGCTGTCATCAGAGAGCTCAGAGCTGAGGGCATCAAGGCCGGAATGATCAGACCGATCACTATCTCTCCGTTCCCTTATGACTCGTTCAGGAACCTCGACTTCAATAAGGTCAAGGGTATCATCGACGTTGAGATGTCGATCCCGGCTCAGATGAGATGGGATATCGACTACGCTGTCCAGGGCAAGTGCCCGGTGCACGAAGTCCTGAGATCCGGCGGACAGCTTCTTACCAACGACCAGGTAAAGAAGGGCGCAATGGAATTCATTAAGGAGGTGCTGTAATGGCTGAAGAAAAGAAAGTCTATACCAGGACCAAAGGTATCATCGAAGGCGCAGTCTCCGGCTTCTGCCCGGGCTGCATGCACAGCACGATCCACAAGATCATCGGCGAGGCAGCTGAAGAGCTCGGACAGCTCGACAACCTCGTAAGAGTAGAGGGCGTAGGATGCTGCGGACTCGGACAGTTTTACGTAACATGCGACGAGACCATCGCTGCTCACGGAAGAGCGGGCGCTGTCGCAACAGGCATCAAGAGATCGTCCCCGAATTCACTCGTTTATACATACCAGGGCGACGGAGACCTCGCTGCTATCGGACTTGCAGAGACTATGTCTGCTGCAAACAGAGGCGAGAACTTCACTGTTATCTTCGTCAACAACGGTATCTACGGAATGACAGGCGGACAGATGGCTCCTACAACACTCGTAGGCATGAAGTCCACAACAACACCTGGAGGACGTAACCCTGAAGAGCACGGATATCCGATGCACATGTCGGAGATCCTCAACCAGCTGACTGCTCCTTACTACATCGAGAGAGTAAGCTGCGACACTCCTCAGCACGTTATCGCTGCACGCAAGGCTATCAAGAAGGCGTTCCAGTATCAGCTGGACGGCAAGGGATACTCGATCGTTGAGATCGTTACATCCTGCCCTACAAACTGGGGTCTTGATCCGCTAAAGTCTCTTGACTTCCTCAGAGAGAAGATGTTCGAAGAGTATCCTCTCGGAGTATTCAGAGACGAAGGAAAGAAGCTTAAATAGGAGGTAGACCATGGAAAGAAATCTTATGATCGCCGGATTCGGCGGACAGGGTGTTATGACTATGGGAAAGCTGCTTGCCGAGGCTACTTCGCAGGCAACAGACCTCAATGTCACATTCTTCCCTTCATACGGAGCTGCCATGAGAGGCGGCACAGCTAACTGCTATGTAGTTATCTCGGACGATCCGATCGGAGCGCCTGTAAGCTACAGCCTTGAGGACCTCGTAGTAATGAACGGTCCTTCGCTGCACAAGTTTATCGGAAACCTAAAGCCGGGCGGAAACCTGTTTGTAAACAGCACCATCGTTACCGATCCTATCGAGAGAGATGACATCAACATCATCGAGGCTCCTGTAACACAGATGGCTATCGACATCAACAACCCGAGAGCGCTCAACGTAATCATGCTGGGCGTATACGTCGGAGCAACTGATGCGGTACCTGAAGAGGTAATCATCAAGGGCATCAACCACAAGTTCGAGAAGAAGCCTAAACTGATCGAGCCAAACGTTGAGGCATTCAAGATGGGCCTTGAGATCGGCCGCAAGCAGAAGGCTGAATAACAGCATTTTGATAATCTGAATAAAACTCCCGGCATGAAGGCCGGGAGTTTTTCGTTATGATGATTTACTGTGGAGTGAGGGTTCTGACGGGTGAGAGGGAGAGCAGTTTCAGCTTGCCGTCTAATGTTGGTGTAACTTTTCAGGAAAAAGTAACCAATGTTACACCCGTTTTGCTGAATTCGGACGGAAATCCGTCTGGATCGGACGTTTGGGTGTAACATAGTAGGAAAAAAATCCGGTAGTTACACCCAAAATGGCAAAATGGGTGTAAATCGTCGATAAAATTTCCTGAAGTTACACCCAATATACATTTTTAACCCAAAATAAAGCTTCTTTGGACAGATCGGGTGTATTTCGGGAGAAAAAGCTCTGTCTTTTACACCCAACTTTGTTGAAATGCTATATAATGACTTCTGAAAATGAAACGGCGTTGCCGCAAAAGCAGAAATCATTGATCACCGGAGGCCGCGCGCCTCCGACAGGATCCGCTGTATATTATCTGGAGGTATATAAATGCTGCTGCTTAACGAGAAAGAGATAAAGAGTGTTGTCTCAATGAGAGATATTGTCGAGGCGGACAAGACCGCTTTTCAGATGATCGCGGCCGGTACGGTGGAGGTCCCTCTGAGGGCTGCCATCAAGGCGCCGGCGCATGACGGGACATTCCTGTTCATGCCGTCGTACGCGGCTTCGGAAGAGGCTGCTGCAGTGAAGATCATCAGCGTATTTCCGCATAACCCTAAGATGGGACTCGAGGCCTGCCCGGCGCAGGTGTTGCTCCTTGACGGAAAGACCGGATACATAACGGCTATGCTCGACGGATCGACAGTGACACGCATGAGAACAGGTGCGGCTTCAGGTGCGGCATTCGATATCCTCGGAAAGAAGGACTGCAAGGTCGGAGCTCTCATCGGTACGGGCGGACAGGCGCCGGAGCAGCTTGAGGCTATGCTCTGCGTAAGGGAGCTCGAGAAGGTGTGGGTATATTCGAGAAACCGCGAAAGACTCGAGGCGTTCTGCGAAAAGATGCAGAAAGAGCTCGGCCATTACGGTGCTCAGATACTGCCTGCGGGCAGCGCGGATGAGGCTGTAGAAGATGCGGATCTGGTGATCACTGTCACTACTTCGACCGTGCCTGTATTTGACGGCACAAAGATAAAGCCGGGCTGCACCATCAGCGCAGTTGGAACCTACGAGCCTGAGAAGCACGAACTCGATCCGGCCGTTCTTCCGCGCGCATCGAAGATAATCTGCGACTACAAGGACGCCGTTCTTTCGGAGTCGGGAGACCTTTTGATCCCGCTCGCTGACGGAACGATAAAAGATGAAGATATCCAGGGAAGCCTCGGAGACGTCATCGACGGACGCATCGCAGGCCGCGAGAATGACGACGAGATAATCGTATTTGAGTCGGTCGGCGTGGCTTCACAGGACCTTGTGGCTGCAAGAGTGATCTTTGAGAAGGCATCTGCTGCCGGTATGGGAACAGAATGGAAATAAAAAAGACAGGATCATCTGATCCTGCCCGAAGATCTTTTCGAAGCTTTTGAAGCGAGATAATTGGCGCTTTTTTCAAACGGAGCGGAGTAGTAGGACTTTCCGCTCTGTTTTCTTTTGCGTGAAAAATACGGAAGCCGGTTCCAGAGCATCGAAGGCGCCCCTATAAGAAGAAGGTAGAACGGTCCCAGAAGAAGGGACTGGAGTGTGTGGCCGTACTCGTGCTCCAGAAGGAACGGGTCCGCGAGATCTTTGGCGCTCTTCTGGGAAGCGGCCTTGCTTCCGCGTGTTTTTTTCGGCACAAAAATGAACTTGCCGAGCGATACTCCGGCATCTTTGTCCCATACCGTGGCGCGCGCACCGTTGTAGTCGAAATGACCGTCCCTGCGGTGGGCGAGGAAGAGCGCGGCTCCGATGAGGGTCTGCGGAAGACCCCAGGTCCACTGCGCCGCCGTGTACGCGCCTCTTTTAAGTTTTCTCTTGTCTGAAGTTTTCACGGAAGCATTTTACCATAAAAGAAGGTAATGGTAGAATGGTCTCAACATTTTTAACTGCGCCGCGCTGCCGGCGATACTGTAAGGAGAGAGATACATGGCCGGAATACAGCGACCCTTACGGACAGGCCCGCATCGTGATAAAGCAATAAGATGTTTCCGATGACATGACGCGAAACGTTTGGTATAATCGTTTCGTTGATTAAAACGGCTTCGCCGTAAGGACGAAACGATTGATCTCCGGAGGCGAGCTCCTCCGATAGAATAACTTTCTTGATCTATACAGCGTTGCCATGATTAAGGAGAAAAACATGGATCATAATAAAAAGATTGAAATATCCGTGTTCGGAGCGCTCATGATAAGCGCTGCAATATGGTCTCTGGCGATCGCTACTTCAAAGCTGATCGATTCGTTCGTTTCCGAGGGAGAACCGGGAAGCGGCGACTGGAGCATTGACGAAAAGGAATACGGGAAATATTGAGAAAGCCCCCATTCGGGCGTGAAAGGAAGAAAATGGAAAACAAAGGCACTTACTACATCAGCACACCTATTTACTATCCGAGTTCAAACCTGCACATCGGACACACATACTGCACGGTAATGGCAGACGCCATGGCCAGATTCAAGAGACTGCAGGGCTACGATGTAATGTTCCTTACGGGAACTGACGAGCACGGACAGAAGATACAGACAAAGGCGATCGAAAAGGGCGTTACTCCTCAGGAGTACGTCGACGAGATCGTTGCCGGCATCAAGGACCTCTGGGCTACTATGGAGATCTCTTACGATGATTTCATCAGAACTACCGAAGAGAGACACATGACCAGAGTACAGAAAATCTGGCAGAGGATGTATGACAAGGGCGATATATATAAGGGGTCGTATGAGGGACTTTACTGCACACCGTGCGAATCCTTCTGGACAGAGAGCCAGCTGGTAGACGGAAAGTGCCCTGACTGCGGAAGACCTGTAGAGAAGGCAAGCGAAGAGGCATACTTCTTCAAGCTGTCGAACTACGCTGACAAGATCCTGAAGCTTTACGACGAGCATCCGGAATTCCTTGAGCCGGAGACAAGAAGAAACGAGATGAGAAGCTTCATCGAGCAGGGCCTCGAGGACCTCTGCGTTTCGAGATGCACCTTCGACTGGGGCATTCCTGTTCCGAACGACCCTAAGCACGTAATGTACGTATGGGTCGACGCTCTCTCAAACTACGTGACAGCTCTCGGCGGACCGGACGACTGCGAGAAGTACAACAAGTACTGGCCTGCAGACGTACACCTGGTAGGAAAGGAGATCGTAAGATTCCACTCGATCATCTGGCCTGCAATGCTGATGAGCGCAGACCTGCCTCTGCCTAAGCAGGTCAGAGGACACGGATGGCTGCTCCTCGGCGGAGAGAAGGTCTCGAAGTCCAAGGCTTCGAAGGGCGAGGACGTCATCGATCCTGTAGTTCTGATCGACCGCTACGGTATCGACGCTCTGAAGTACTTCCTGCTGAGGGAATACACATTCGGACAGGACGGCAACTTCACAAATGAGGTAATGCTCAAGAGAATGAACTTCGACCTGGCAAACGACCTCGGAAACCTGCTCTCGAGAACAGTCTCCATGATCGTCAAGTACTGCGGCGGAGATGTTCCTGAAGCAAAGACAAAGGATGAGATCGACGAGGAACTCATCTCGATGGCTACAGCCGTTGCCGGCAAGGTAGCCGCCCACATGGACGAATTCAGGTTCAATATGGCGCTCGAGGAGATATGGATCCTCATCAGACGCGCAAACAAATACATCGACGAGAAGACTCCTTGGGTGCTCGCGAAGGATGAGTCCAGAAAGGACGAACTCGACACAGTAATGAGAAACCTTGCTGAGTCGCTGAGAATAGTCTCGGTACTCATCGAGCCATTCATGCATACGACTACAGACCGCATGAGAGAGCAGCTCGGACTGGCAGACGTCAAGGTGGACTGGGAAGACGCTTTCGAGTTCTACAAGATGGACGGCTGCAAGGTCGAGAAGGGCGCAATGCTCTTCCCGAGACTCGACATCGACAAGGAACTCGATGAGCTGTATGCTCTCGGAGCAGAGGCGGCAGCGAAGTAAGGCGGCTGCGGCAAAATAAAAAAGGAAAGGGCTGCCGGTATCTGATCGCAGCCATGGACAATGGATCGATGAAATGGTGTATATTTTGAATGAAATGTTTGGAAAATACACCATTTTTTCTTTTTTCAGCCCGAAAGAAGGCAGAGGCAATGCTGTTTGACGCGCATACACACTTAAACTTTGAGAAATACAGTGAAGAGGAAAGACGGGAGATAGCGGCCGCGATCGAAGCGTCGGATGTCGGATACATCGTCGATGTGGCGGACTGCGTGGCGTCAGCGAAGCAGGCGCTCGCTGACGCAGCCGCGTATCCGTGGTGCTACGCGGCTGTCGGGATACATCCCGACCACGCGTCCTCGTATACTGATGCCGACATCGAAGAGATCCGCCGGCTCGCGGCCGATCCGAAGGCTGTCGCCATAGGCGAGATCGGTCTGGACTTCTATTACGGGACGGATGACCGCGAAGAGCAGCAGGTCCTCTTCAGAAAGCAGATAAGACTGGCAAATGAGCTTAAGATGCCTATCATGATCCACTCGAGAGATGCCCATCAGCTCACGATGGACATTCTCAAAGAGGAGGGCGCATTCTCTGATGAGCGCAAGTCGTGGTTCCCGCCAAGGATGACCGCGGACGGACCTAAGCCTGACGCCCGCGTCCAGATGCATTGCTTTTCGGGATCGCCCGAACTCGCGCTCGAATACGCAAAGCTCGGCGCGACTATGTCACTCGGCGGACCTGTTACCTTCAAAAATGGAAAAAAGGCAGCCGAGGTGGTAAGACAGCTTCCGATTGAATACCTGATGTCGGAGACCGACGCCCCGTATATGGCACCGGAGCCACTCCGCGGCAGACCTAATATGTCGCCGTACATCGAACACATAGTAAGGCGCATGTCCATACTCAAAGGTCTTGATTATGAAGAGACCGCGCGCATCCTGACTGAGAACGCAAAGCACTTTTTCGGGATAGAGCAGTAAGCGGCGCGCCCTGCAACTGCATATAAAACAAAGACTATGAAAAGAAATCTTATAATCGACACGATAATCGACAGCGGACTCATCCCTCCTGCATCGGTTGTAATAGCCGGCGTATCGGGCGGGCCAGATTCGCTGTGCCTTCTGCACGCACTGAACAGCATAGCTGACATGTACGATCTCATGATAGAGCCTGTGCACGTCAATCACATGCTGAGGCCTGAAGCAGCGGCTGAATGCGAGCACCTCGAGGACATATGCTTCCGCATGGACCTCGACCTCCGCGTATATGAGGCATCGTGCAGCGACCTCGCCGCTGAGCTCGGCGTGTCCGTAGAGGAAGCCGGCAGGCAGATGAGATATGAGATATTCGATGAAGTCGCTGCCGAATTCGAAGAGGACGGGATACCGCCTGAAAAGATAGTTATCGCCGTTGCGCACAACGCGGACGACCAGGCGGAGACAGTGCTCTTCAGACTGCTCAGAGGCACGGGCCCTCACGGACTCGCGGGCATCCCTGCCGTAAGGGCGTCGGCTGCGGGCTATACGATCGTGCGTCCGCTCCTCGGCGTGGAAAGAAGCGACATCGAAGCATATATAAAGGAAAACAGACTGAAGCCGAATATCGACAAGTCCAACAGCGACAACAAATACACGCGCAACAGGATAAGAAATGAGCTTATCCCTTATCTCGAGAAGAACTTCAACCCTAAGATAAAGGAAAACCTGAGGCGCTATGCCGAACTCGCGTCCATGGACGACGCGGTGATAAGGGAATTCGCGATAGCGGATTACATCGGAAACATAACTATCGATCCGGACCGCGAGGAGGCCGTTCTCAACACGGCAGATCTCAGGAGCAATCCGGTGCCGGTGAACAGCCGTATAGTGGGACTGATCTTTGACCTTCTCAAGCTTGAGTCCTGCGCGACTTACGAGAACATATCCGCGGTGACCGGCCTGATCTATAACGATCACCCGTCCGCGGGCATAGACCTTCCTTTCGGTATAAGGGCCAGAAAGGAATACGACAGGATAGTATTCTCGGCGAATGAAGAGGTGATCGCTCCGGATACCAGCATAAGCATCCATCCGCAGGTGATAATGGCAAAGGACTTTGCCCCGGTGGAGGACGCTCCATATGCCGCTTTCGACTTTGACAAGTTCAATGAAGAGTATCCGGGAAGGCTGGGCGACCTTGTCCTCAGGACACGCAGGGAAGGCGACTACCTGCCTATCAGGCACGGAAAGAAAAAGATACAGGACTTGCTGGTAGACTCCAAGGTCAGGAAGGCCGCAAGGGACAGCATACTGATGGTCTGCATCGGCAGCGAGGTCCTTTGGGTGCTCCCGAGCAGGTATTTCAGCAGAGAGCCGGAAAAAACAAAGGGAAGATATTCACCAAAATTTCATATAACAGATAAGACTAAGAGGGTTCTTTTGATTGAATTGGACGAGACCCTATGATAAAATTTGTGCTTGGAACACAAAATGAGACGCTTTTTTAGTGCCGCTTTTTTTATACAAGGAAAGGAAACGAACAATTGAAGAATTTCGGAAGAAGCATCGGTACATATATGATCATTTTCATTGTTGTACTGTCCCTGTCCATGATGGTTCGCAGCATGGCGGGGAATGCAGATATCAAAGAAGTCAAGTTCTCGCAGTTTGCGAATCATCTTGAAAAAGGCCAGTATGAGAGCATCAACATTACTGACAGAAGACTTACGGGAACTACGAAAACCGGAAAGCAGGAGGTGACATACGCGCCTTCACTGGTAGAGATCAGCTACCTTGAAGACAAGTACGTTAATCCTATGCTCGAGGAAGGAAAGATAGAGCTGGACAGCGATCCTCCGAAGGGGGAATACACGCTTCTCAATCTGCTGCCTACCATACTCATGATAGCGGCGATGGGCTTCCTGTTCTATTTCATGATGAGCCAGGGCGGAAACAAGCAGGCCTTCCAGTTCGGAAAGAACCGGGCAAGGCTGTATAAGAGCGACGCAAAGGCCATAACATTCAAGGATGTCGCCGGACTCGAAGAAGAGAAGGTAGAACTTTCCGAAATAGTTGACTTTCTGAGAAATCCGGGCAAGTACACCAAGCTCGGAGCCCGCATCCCGAAGGGTGTCCTCATGGTAGGACAGCCGGGTACGGGAAAGACTTATATTTCGCGTGCTACAGCAGGTGAGGCAGGAGTACCGTTCTTCACGATCTCCGGATCTGACTTCGTTGAGATGTTCGTCGGCGTAGGTGCGTCGAGAGTAAGAGACCTCTTCAACGAGGCAAAGAAGAACGCTCCGTGCATCGTTTTCATCGATGAGATCGACGCTGTCGGAAGACGCAGAGGCGCCGGACTCGGCGGGGGCAATGACGAAAGAGAACAGACCCTCAACCAGCTCCTCGTCGAGATGGACGGATTTGACGGCAATCTCGGTATCATTATCCTTGCCGCAACAAACAGACCAGACGTACTCGACCCTGCTCTTCTGAGACCGGGCAGATTCGACAGACAGATCGTGATCGGAATGCCTGACATCAAGGCAAGGGAAGAGATCTTCAGACTCTACACAAAGAACAAGCCGCTTGACACCGACGTTTCGCCTGAGATCCTCGCAAAGAGGACTCCGGGATTCTCGCCGGCAGACATAGAGAACCTGATCAATGAGGCTGCACTGCTCACTGCAAGGCGCAACGGAACAAAGATCAGGATGGACGAGATCGAAGAGGCCACCACAAAGGTCATGGCAGGACCTCAGAAAAAGTCGAGAGTCATATCCGACGCGGAGAAGAAGCTCACGGCTTATCACGAGGCAGGTCATGCCGTCGTCATGAGGGCTATTCCGGGATCGGATCCTGTACATCAGATCACGATAATCCCAAGGGGCATGGCAGGCGGATTCACCATGTGGCTGCCTGAAGAAGACAGGTTCTTCGAGACTAAGGGACACATGATCGACAATATCAAGCATCTCCTCGGCGGAAGAGTCGCCGAAGAGCTTAAGCTTGACGACATCTCCACCGGCGCGAGCAATGACCTTGAGCGCGCTACGGGCATCGCAAGGCAGATGATCACCAAGTACGGATTCAGTGAAAAGCTCGGACCGGTGTCGTTCAGCTCGAACGACGAGGTCTTCCTCGGAAGAGACTTCTCGACGCGCCAGAATTATTCTGAAGAGGTCGCGTCTGAAGTCGACCACGAGATAAGGGCTCTGCTCAGCGAGTGCTATGCTGAGACAAAGAAGATACTCCAGGAAAACGACGAAGCATTCGAAAGAGTCGCACAGGCTCTGCTGCTCGTTGAGACTCTTGACGGAGACCAGTTCGAGAGGCTCTACAATGGCGAGATAGATCCTGAGGGTATACAAAAGGAAGTTGAGGACGAGAACAAAAAGATAGAGCACAAAAACAAGCAGGAGGCCGAAGAGGCAAAGCGTCTCGAGCAGGAACAGATGATAAAGATGAAGGAAGAGCTCGAGAAAATGCACGCCGCAGCTGCAGAGCCTGATGACCGCGAAGTGGTAAGCTTCGGGCCTGATGACTCGGATCCCGGCAAGTAAGTCCACAGCAACGGAGAGATAGAATGAAAATAAACGTAAATGATTGTCTGAAACTGGATTCATTCAGGAACGCAAAGGTCCTTTCATGCGCTGAAATGCTCGACAGGCGCGTGAAATCCGTTTCGGTGTTTGATGAAGCTGATCTCGGCATGGGTGTCGAAAGAAACGGAGAGAAGGATCAGATGGTCCTTTCCCACTTCTGGACATGCAGCCATGACATCGACGTTCAGAAGAAGATCGTGGACGGGCTTGCAGCTAAGGACGTAAGTGCGCTTGTGATCTTCCTCAACGAGAAAGGGGTCACAAAGGTCTCCGACGAAGTCGTGAATGAGGCAGAGACAGTTGGTCTTCCGCTCATAACGATCGGAGAAGAAGACCATATAACATACAGCATGCTCATAGAGCAGGTCATCGATAAGATACTCTACGGGGAAACTTACTCTGACAATGTTCTCAACAACACGATGTACCATCTGCTCAACTTTGAGAGCCACAGCAGCTTCCCTGATGCTCTGAGAGAGGCGGCACTCTGCAATAAATATCAGGTAGTGCTGATGACCGAGGAGTTCAACACCATACTCACCGTTGAGACAAGACACCTTGTCAAGATCGAGGATGCGGTGCATGCTGCGAGAAAGCTGGACGCTTTTTCCGTGAACAGCTTCACACGTGTTGATGTCGAAGGCGTCATAACCTACTGGGGATTCATCGATATCAAGGAAAGCAGATACATCCTCGTCATCGTCGACAACGATGATGAATATTCGGTATCCGAGATGACCAAGCTCGCAAGATCCATCGAGATCGCGATAGGCATGTGGAAGTACACTCCGGACAGGGATTCGAGATCCGAGTTCATAAAGTCGGCAGTCCGCGGCGATATCGCATTCTGCCATACACTTCTCGACGAATCCGGACTCCGCGGCAAGCAGTTCACCAGCGCGTTTTATATAAGAAACGTGGGGGAAGATCTTGATACATTCCTTGATATACTCGCGAAGTACAAGAAAGAGGCTGATTTCGGCCTTCTCACGACGACTGAGCCTGACGAGGTCTACGGCATCATCTACACAGACGGAGGCCAGGACAGAGGAATAGAAGTCAAGAATGCATGCCTTGAGATGTTCGAAGAACTCAAGTCGGTCAAGAAGAATGAAAGGATCTTCCATGTGACCGGCTTTGAAAGACTTGAAAGCTGCGTTGACGGCTTCAAGATGATAAACAAGACGGCCAGATTTATGGAAAAGGTATTCCCATACAAGAGAGTCTTCTCAAAGTATGAGATCGCCATGGTAAGCGACTGCGTTTACATGCAGAGCGGTTCTCAGATGCAGAGAAAGATGTATCTGGACCTGCTTGAGCCGTTTGAGCGCGAAGTGTCACAGAACAAGGGGAGAATGCTCATCGACACTCTGTCCACATTCGTTCTGGATGCCGGAATGAATTCGGGCAGAACAGCCGAGTTCCTGGATATCCACAACAACACGGTCCAGTACAGGCTGAAGAAGGCCAATGAGATCCTTGGCGCGGAGATGACCGCAAACAGAGTCATCCCGGGTCTTACGCTCGCGCTTGCTCTTAAGAGACTGGAGGAGGAATAAAAAATGCTGCTTGCGATCGATGTCGGCAACACAAACATAGTTCTCGGCGTATTCGAGGGCGACACGCTGGTGGATAGCTGGAGACTTGCCACCGACAATAAGCGCTCTGCGGACGAGTACGGCACCATAATCGACTCGATGTTCAGAAGGGTCGAGATAAAGGCAGAAGACATAGATGACATAATCATCAGCTCTGTAGTTCCTTCGCTCCTGTTTACCCTCGAGCATATGTGCCTTAAATTCTACGATAAAAACCCTATCGTCGTTGAGCAGGGCATCAAGACGGGTCTGAGGATCAAGTACGAAGACCCGAGACAGGTCGGATCGGACAGAATAGTCAATTCCGTAGCTGCTCACACGAGATACGGCGGAGACCTCATAGTCATCGACTTCGGAACGGCGACTACATTCTGCTGCGTATCCTCGGACGGATGCTTCCTGGGCGGAGCTATCGCACCGGGGATCAAGACGCAGGCTGCGGCTCTCTTTGAGCACACCGCAAAACTCCCTAACGTAGACCTCGAGCTTCCGGGAAAGTTTATCTGCCGCAACACATCCGAATCCATGCAGTCAGGCCTCATCTACGGACACATGGGCTTTACAGAGCACATGGTAAGAGGCATGAAGGAAGAGATGAGCAAGGAGCTCGGCTGCAAGCCTGAGGACATAAAGGTAATAGCGACAGGCGGTATGGCCACCATGGTCGCGAGCGGTGTCGACTGCATCGACTGCATCGACAGAAGGCTGACACTCGACGGCCTGCAGATGCTTCATGAGAAGAACAAAGGACTCAACAAGAAGAGAGTCCTTCAGGATTGATGAGCCTCAGGATAGGCAGTCTTGAGCTTGCATCCCCGTGGGTCCTTGCCCCGCTGGCGGGCTTCACGGACGCTGTGATGAGGACCCTCTGCGAAGAGCAGGGCGCCTCTCTCACATACACGGAGATGGTGAGCGCAAAAGGGCTGTACTACGGAGGCAGCAAGACCGGTGAACTCACATATATCCCTGAGAACGCCGGACCTGCGGCGATCCAGATATTCGGGAGCGAGCCCGAGATAATGGCCTTTGCGGCAAAACATCTCGACAGCCTCCCAAACAAAGTGCTCGACATAAACATGGGCTGCCCGGTCCCTAAGGTAGTCAGAAACGGCGACGGATCGGCTCTCATGCAGGATCCCGGACTCGTCTTCGATATCGTAAAGGCAGTGACAGCTGCCACCCGCAAGCCGGTGACCGTCAAGATCCGCAAGGGTTTCGACGAAAAGCATATAAACGCGGTAGAGGTCGCGCTGGCTGCAGAAGAGGGCGGAGCGGCTGCCGTATGCGTTCACGGAAGGACCAGGAGCCAGTATTACAGCGGCGAGGCCGACCGGGGAATAATCAAGGCGGTGAAAGACGCGCTCAGGGTCCCGGTGATAGCCAGCGGAGATGTAACGGATGCGGCTTCGGGAATGAGCATGCTCTCGGAGACCGGCTGCGACATGGTCATGATAGGCCGCGGAGCGCTCGGGAATCCATGGATATTCAGAGAGCTCGACGCAGCCTGGAAGGGACAGGATATCCCGCCGCGCCCGTCAGACGAAGAAAGGGTATCCATGATGATAAGGCATCTTGAGATGCTCTGTGATCTGAAAGGCGAAGGGACCGGAGTCCGGGAGTTCAGAAAATACATAATGCGATACACAAAAGGGATGCGTGGTTCCGCTGCCGTAAGGAGAATGGCGAACGAGGCCGCAGACCTTAATGAAATGAAGGAAGTCATAAAAATTGGCTGAAAATCATAGAAGAAAAAAATCAATAAGCAGACTGATCCTTGCGGCAGTGCTTATCTGCTCGATGATCGCTATGTCAGGCTGTGCTACCTTTGACAGCTTCAGGCAGACCTTCTTTGCTCCCCAGCAGAGCGAGACTGACCCGGTCATAACCATCGGCGTTATCGAGCCGCAGACAGGCCGCTACGCTGACAAAGGCCGTGACGAGATAAAGGGCATAGAGCTGGCAAACAGCATCTACAGCAATGTCGACGGATATAAGGTCAGGCTCGTCAAAGTCGACACGCAGTCCACCGTAGCCGGTACTGAGACAGCCATACAGGCTCTCATAGAGATGAAACCGGTAGCGATCATAGGATCTGCCGGAGAGGCTTCATCGCTGACTATAGGTGATTATGTGGATGACGCGGGCATACCTGCCATCACACCGTCCGGCACCAATCCGCTCATAACCCAGAACTGTGAGTATTACTTCAGGGCATGCCTGACAGAGTACCAGATGGGAGAGGGACTGGCGGAGTATGCCGTAAGTGAGCTCGGATCGAAGAGGATCGGCGTCGTGAGCATCAAGAACGACACAGGTATCTCAGCGCTTCTTGATGGCTTTGACTACAGGGTAGGAAAGCTTGCCGGAAAGCGAAGCCGCGCGGTCCTTCTTACCGAAGAACTGACTCCTACAGAGGACGAGATGAAGAAGGTCCTCAAGAGCATAAAGGAAGATGCCATCGAGGTCTGCTTTGTTTCGCTCGGAACAGAGGATATGGACAAGTTCTTTACGATGGCGGAAGACATGGGACTTGAAGACGTGGTCTTCCTCGGTACCAGAAGCTGGGGCGATGCTGCATTCATATCCATGATGGAAAAACACAAGGATATAAAGGCGGTATTCCCGTATGAGTCCGTGCTGACGAAGAACGACGACACTTCGGATACTTACACCGAAGAAGCACAGAGGTTCCAGATAGAGTACGCCAACAGATACGGAGCAGACGATGTCCCGACTGACAACGCCGCTCTCGCGTACGACTCATACCTTCTGCTCATAAACGCCTTCCATAACGCAAAATCCATGGACGGCGCCGACATCAGGACTGCAATGATGGAATTCGACGGCCTCAAGTGCGCTACGGGACTCTTCACTTTCGATGTAAACGGAAATGTACAGAGAGCCGTAACACTTTCGACTATCAAAGACGGAAAGCCGGTAACGGAATACGTCACAAAGATCGAGTCGAAGGCGAAAGAACTCGAAGATCCTGAGAATGTAAATCCTGAGGGACAATAAAACAATAAGGAGACCGCAATGGGATATCTTGAAAGACTTGAATCATACAGAGAAGACATGCTGAAGACTCTCGGCGAGTCTGTTTCGAAGCCGAGTGTAAAGGCTGAAGCCGTAAAGACGAAGGACGGCACCGTACTTCCTTTCGGACAGGGAGTGCAGGATGCTCTCGAGCACATGCTCAGCGCGGGCGCAGAGCTGGGCTTCGATACATACAATGATGACAACTACGCCGGCCACATCGAGTGGAAGGCAGAAGAAGGCGGCGATGATTACTTCGGTATCGTCGGACACCTCGATGTCGTTCCAGTGAGCACCGGATGGGCTACAGACCCGTTCACGATGACAGATAAGGGAGACGGATTCGTATACGGCAGAGGAACTTCTGACGATAAGGGCCCGGTCGTTGCCTGCCTGTATGCCATGAAGGCTCTCAGGGAAGAGGGATGCGAGCCTAAGATGAACATAAGGCTCGTTCTCGGACTCGACGAGGAGAGCGGACATATCAGCGCTGAGCATTATACCGAGCACTGCGGACATCCGGCAATGGGCTTCACTCCGGACGCTGACTTCCCGCTTGTAAACGGCGAGATGGGCATACTCGTATTCGATATAGCCCGCAAGTTCTCAGGCAGACCGGGCAAGGATGACCTCCGACTCACAAAGCTTGAGGGCGGCACGGCGCATAATGCTGTTCCTGCTTATGCAAAGGCAGTAATAGCCGGCAGCAAAGAGCAGTACAGCCTCATAGCTGACAGGGCAAAGCTCTACCGCGAAGAGAGCGGCTATGATCTTAAGACAAAGAAGCAGGGCTCAGCACTGGTCGTGGAGGCATTCGGAACAGCCGCTCACGGTGCTCATCCTGAACTCGGTCTCAACGCCGTAAGCATACTCATGGACTTCCTCGGAAGGATAGCCTTTACGAGTGAAGAACTCAACGAGTTCATCAGTTTCTACAATGAAAAGATCGGTTTTGACCTTCACGGGGAGCGCATCGGATGCTTTTTTGAGGATGAAGCCTCAGGCCCATTGATTTTTAACGTCGGAGTGGCTAATATTAACGAAGAAATCGCATCGGTTTCCGTAAATATCAGATATCCGGTAAGCTGCACAGATGAGCAGGTCCTTTCGGGAATAGAAGCAGCCGTGGAGGGCATGCCTGTAGGCATCGTCACAAGCATGGTGCAGCATCCGATCTTCATGGATCTTGATGACCCTATGGTCGTAGATCTGATGAAGGCCTACAAGGATGAGACCGGAGACGCTGACGCAAAGCCGATGACTATCGGCGGCGGGACCTACGCAAAGATGTTTAACAACATACTCGCCTACGGAGCACAGTTCCCGGGCGAGGAGAACACGATGCACCAGGCGGATGAGAAGTTCAGCAAGGATTCGTTCATGAAGATGGCACGGATCTACGCAAGGGCTATCGCATCCCTCTGCTGTAAATAAAACAGCCGCATAAAGCGGCACATCAAACAAATCTGTTTCAGGGCGTGGTGAAAGTCCACACCGGCGGTGATCGCAGTGCATTCTGCGTAAGTCCGCGAGCCTCACGGCCGAACCGGTGAGAATCCGGTACCGACGGTATAGTCCGGATGAAAGAAACAAAACATTACAGAATGTATGTGTAATGAATGGCCTTGACCCTTACATCAAGGCCATTATTAATGCCTGACAGATTCCATCCGTTCATGATATCGAAAAGGAGGAATATGTTATGAACACGAGCAAAATGACAACTCAGAAACTTGCAAAGCTTGCGATGATGACGGCGGTATCGCTGGTACTGCTGCTTATCGTCAGGATCCCGTTCCCGCCGGCACCTTTCCTGGTATATGATCCGGCAGATGTTCCGATCTACATCACGGCATTTGCTTTCGGACCTCTCGAAGGTCTTGCGGTAACACTGGTCGTTTGCCTGCTTCAGGCGTTCGGACTCGGCGGAGACGGTCTCTACGGATTCGTTATGCACTTTGTCGCAACGGGCATCGTAGCTGTTGTGATAGGCATGATGTACAGAGGCAACAAGACAAGGAAGACTGCCCTTAAGGCTCTCGTTACGGGAGTTATAATCACGGTGGTCGTGATGTGCTTCATGAACATACTGGTAACTCCGGTATATATGGGAGCACCGAGGGAAGCTGTCGTAGCGATGATCCCTACTGTGATCATTCCGTTCAACCTTCTTAAGGCAGGCATCAACTCGCTGCTGACGCTGGTGCTCTATAAGAGGATCTCCGTGCCGCTTCACAGAAGCAATGTGACCGTAAAGGACTGAAACCGTAATTAATGAAGTTTTTTGAACAGGATATAATAAGACTAAACAATGAAACTGACACCCGTGCTCTGGGCCACCGCATTGCGGAGGCCGCAGAGCCGGGTGATGTTGTTGCGCTTATAGGCGACCTGGGAACAGGCAAGACAGCGCTGACAAAATACATAGCTGAAGGCCTCGGCATCAAAGGGGATATCAGCAGCCCGACCTTCACCATAGTAAAGGAGTACAGGAGCGGAAGGCTCCCGCTGTACCACTTTGATGTGTACAGACTGGGAAGCGGAGACGAGCTCATCGACATCGGCGCAGAAGAGATGCTTGACGGCGACGGCCTGTGCGTGATTGAATGGGCCGATATCGTGGCAGACGTGCTCCCGGAGGACGCGCTGGCCATCAGACTTGACTACGGAGAAAATGAAGGAGAGAGAATCGCAGAGATCCTATGATGAATATACTTGCACTGGAAACAACAGGTAAATACGGATCAGCGGCAGTTATAAACGCTGAAGGAAAAGTCTTCAGCGCTGTATCTGCAGAAGAGATGAACCACCTTAAGGGGATGATAGACCTGGTGGATGAGGCTATAAAGAGCGCGGGGATCGCCAAAAGCGGGCTCACGCATGTCGCCGCGTCTGTCGGACCGGGATCGTTCACCGGCATAAGGATAGGAGTCACTACAGCGCGCGTCATGGCGCAGATGCTCGGTCTTCCATGCGTAGGCGTGTCGTCTCTTGAAGGCATGACATACGGCGTCCTTGATGATGCAGTTTCTGCCGGAGCGCTTTATGTCGTTCCGCTTATAAACGCGAGAAGACACCAGACTTACGCCGCGGTTTACGAGGCGCAGTTCACATCAGACCTTGAAAACAGATCACTTTCCTCCGTGATGGAAGAAAAGCAGTACATGATAGAAGACCTGCTTGAGGCTCTTTCGGCAAAGCTCGCAGAGCATGACGGGGCAAAGATATTTTTTACAGGCGACGGCATCGACGCTTATGCGGAGATAATAGAAGGGACGCTTTCTGAAGGCTCATTCATCTATGCGCCTGAAGAGATCCGCTATCAGCTGGCGGCACCGGTCGCGGAGATAGCCCTGAGAAAGGCTCAGGCCGGACAGACTGTGGACTACAGTGAGCTCATGCCTGAATACATGAGGCTTGCAGAGGCAGAACAGAGGCTCAAGGCGGGCACCCTGAGCGACAGGATACGAAAGCCGGTGCAGTAGGGTGGATATAACGATAAGACAGGCAAAACTGTATGATGTTCCTGCCATTGCGCGCATAGAGCGCGAGTCGTTTGACGAGCCGTGGAGCGCGGCTGAGATAACGAAGGATGTCACAGCGGGCGGAGGTCTGTATGTGGCAGCGGCCATGCGCGGAGAAGAGCTTGCGGGCTACGCCGAGATAAGGATCATCGCAGGAGAAGCCCAGGTATACAATATAGCTGTCGCCCCTGAATTCAGGAGCGAGGGGATAGGTGAAGCGCTTCTTCGCCATATGATAGAAAAGGCTGAGGAGACCGGCTGCAGCGTTGTGAACCTCGAGGTGATGGACGGCAACGAGGCGGCAATGGAACTATACAATAAGCTCGGATTCCGCGAGGTCGGAAGACGCAGGGGATACTACGCCAAAGGCAGCAGGGACGCGGTCCTGATGGACCTTGCCCTCGGAAAAGTGGAGATAGATATCGAAGTATGAAGGACGGAAAATTTCTGACACTGGGAATAGAGACGAGCTGTGATGAAACAGCGGCATCCGTTGTAGCCGACGGACGTTTTGTGATGAGCAATGTCATAAGCTCCCAGATCGACATCCACACGGCCTACGGCGGAGTCGTTCCGGAGATAGCTTCGCGCAAGCATCTTGAAAAGATAAATGAGGTCATCGGAAAGGCTCTTGATGATGCAGGAGTCACTGCAGATGACCTTGACCTCATAGGTGTCACGTACGGACCGGGCCTCGTCGGGGCACTGCTCATAGGCGTCGCGGCCGCAAAGGCGATGGCATACGCCTGCGATAAGCCGCTTATAGGCGTCAATCACATGCACGGACATATAGCGGCAAACTATCTTGAACATCATGAGCTCGAGCCGCCTTTCATGGCGCTTATCGTCTCGGGCGGCCATACCGAGATAGTAAATGTTCCGGGATACAATAAGTGCGAAAAGCTCGGAGGGACACGCGATGACGCGGCCGGCGAAGCTTTCGACAAAATAGCGAGAGTCATAGGTCTCGGATATCCCGGCGGACCTAAGATAGACAGAGCGGCAAAGGAGGGCGATGCCTCCGCGATAGCTTTCAAGCGCGTATATCTTGAGCAGGGAAGCCTGGACTTCAGCTTCTCGGGACTCAAGACCCAGGCGCTGAACTACCTCAATCAGGAAAGACAGGCAGGCAGGGACATAAACGTGAACGATGTGGCTGCCAGCTTCCAGGAGGCGGTAGTTGAAGTCATAGCTGACAAGGCTGTCGACGCTGCAGAAAGATACAGACAGAAACGCATAGTGATGGCCGGCGGAGTAGCCTCCAATTCGAGACTAAGAGAACTCATCGGAGAAAAGGCAGGCGAAAAGGGCATTGACGTACTCAAGCCAAGCCCTGTATTCTGTACTGACAACGGAGCCATGATAGCATCGGCGGCTTACTACGCGTATAAATCGGGAGAAAAACCGGCACTCGATCTCGATGCTGTGCCGGGACTGGAGTTTTAGTCCATGGTAATAATCTCGGGCAAAGACATAAGCAAAACGTACGGGACAGACATCATTTTCGAGGATGTCTGTTTTGGCGTAGAAAAAGGCGACCGCGTAGGCATAGTCGGCGCGAACGGCACCGGAAAGTCCACGCTGCTCGGGATCATAGCCGGAGACATAGAAGCGTCTTCGGGCGATCTGTACATAAGGAACGGATTCAACATAGGATATCTGCGCCAGCAGAACCATTTCGAGGGCAGCGGCACCGTGCTTGAAGAAGCGGAGAAGAGCTTTACGCATCTTGCGGAGATGGAAAGGAAGCTCGAGCGCCTGCAGCTTGCGATATCCGATCATGAGAGCAGAAGCTTTGACAGGGATCTGGAAGAATACACCCGCCTTATGGAGGAATATGAACATAAGGGCGGATTCACATATAAGAGCGAACTTGGCGCGATGCTCACGCACATGGGCTTTGATGAAGAGGCCAGGCAGAAGAAGATCAGCAAGCTCTCAGGCGGCGAGAGGACACGTCTCGCGCTGAGCTGCATGCTCCTCAGCAAGCCTGATGTCCTAATGCTCGACGAGCCTACGAACCACCTGGATCTTCACATGCTGGAATGGCTCGAGACATATCTTGACGGATATAAGGGGACACTTATGGTGGTCTCCCACGACAGATATTTTCTTGACCGCATAACGAACCGCATTTTCGATCTCGGCAGCGGAACGCTCGAGGCATATACGGGCAATTACTCGGAGTTTCTCGTAAAGCGCGAGGAAAGGCTCGAAGCCATGCGCCGCGAATACGAGAAGCAGCAGGCCGAGATAGCCAGGCAGGAAGACATGATACGCCGCTTCAGACAGCACGGCACCGAGCATCTGGCAAAGCGCGCGGCATCACGCGAAAAGCGTCTGGCCATGATAGAGCTGAAGGAAAAGCCGAAGATCCGCAACGATAAGATGAAGCTGAGCTTCGAAGCTGAGTACAAGAGCGGTGGAGAGGTGCTGGAGGCTGATGACCTTTCCAAGAGCTATGGATCCAGAAAACTCTTCGACCACGCGGGACTCATGATCCGCAAGGGCGAGAGGGTCTGCATAATAGGCGACAACGGTATAGGAAAGACCACACTGCTGAGGATACTCATGGGTCTTGAGAAGCCTGACGACGGCTATCTGAGGATAGGCTACAATGTCGATTTCGGCTACTACGACCAGGGGCAGCTGCTTCTGGATGAGAACGAGACTGTCCTCGGTGAGATGAAGAACGCATATCACCTTTATACGGATACGGAGATGAGGTCGCTGCTCGGACGCTTCCTGTTTACGGGAGATGATGTTTTCAAGCATGTCAGGGACCTTTCCGGAGGCGAGAAGGCAAAGCTCTCACTCCTTAAGCTGATGCTGTCGGGCGCGAATACGCTCATACTCGATGAGCCTACGAACCATCTGGACATCGAATCGAAGGAGATAGTCGAGGAAGCTCTTCTTGAGTTCAGCGGCACGCTCCTCATAGTCTCGCACGACAGATACCTGCTCAATACTATACCTGACAGGATACTCGAGCTTACGGAGCACGGACTTGTCGAATATAAGGGCAAGTTCGACTACTACCTTGAAAAGACCGGCAGACTGAAAACTCAGGATGAAGAGGCAGATCAGAAGCCGGCCGGCAGGGCAGGCAGAAGCGAAGCGGAAGAACTGGAGCTTACAAGAAAGCTCGTGAAGGATTCCGAGGCAGAGCGCCAGGCAAAGAAGCAGAATGAAGCTGAGCAGCGCAGAAAGCTGCGCAGAGCCGAGAGCGTGGAGCAGAGGATACACGAGATAGAGGCCGAGATCGCTGATATACAGGACCTCATGATGCTCCCTGAAAACGCTTCGGATGTGTCCTGGATGCAGGAGAATTCCTCAAAAATGGCAAGCCTTGAGGAAGAGGTGACGGCGCTTTATGATGAGTGGATGGAGCTTCAATAAGCATTTGTATGATGTTTGTGGACTTTGTGAAAAACATCAACAATTTCGTTAAAAATCCTACTCAAATCGTTGAATAGTCAACTACCGTAGACTATAATAATTGCCGTAAGCACTGATTAATTTAGAAGGAGATACAATATGGTATTTGATAAAATTCAGGCTCTTATCTCAGAGCAGCTCGGTGTCGACGCATCAATGATCACTATGGATACAGACTTCATGAAAGATCTTGAAGCTGATTCCCTTGATGCTGTTGAGATCATCCTCGGAGTTGAGGAAGAATACGGAATCGAGATCCCTGATGATGTTGCAGAAAACTTTACAAAAGTCAGCGATATAGTCAAGTACGTTGAAGCCAATATTTAGCCGGAGGGTTGCGCAATGGGCAAGATGAAAGTTTCCAATGCGATCATCCGCAGGCTCCCACGCTACAGAAGATACCTCGGTTACCTTCAGACGAAGGGAATCAAAAAGATATCCTCAAATGAACTCAGCGAAATGATAGGTTACACTGCTTCACAGATCAGGCAGGATCTCAACACATTCGGCGAGTTCGGACAGCAGGGATATGGCTACGAGGTCGAAAAGCTTTATAAAGAGATCAACAAGATACTGGGACTGGACAGAGAATACAAGACAGTTGTCGTAGGATGCGGCAACCTAGGCCAGGCGATCACCAACTACACATACTATTACAAGATAGGATTCAATATCATCGGACTGTTTGATGCAAATCCGAAGATCATCGGCAATGTCATCAATGATGTAGAGGTCATGGACAGCGCCAATCTTGAGGAGTATGTCAAAAAGGAAAACATCGATATCGGCATCATCTGCGTAAACAGAGAAAACGCGCAGAAGGTAGCTGACGCGCTGGTTTCCGGCGGTGTAAAGGGAATATGGAACTTCGCGCCGGTGGATCTGGTGATCCCTGAAAATGTAGCACTTGAGTCCGTTCATCTTTCGGACAGTCTGCACGCGCTTTCATTCATGATCAAGAGAATGAATGAGGAGGGCAGGGACTGACGGAAGAAATTCCGGAGAAAACAAAATCCCGTAGCCTTACAGCTACGGGATTTTAATAATTATTGTTGTTAACTAAGCCTCAACAGGTGCTCCTACAGGGCAGTTAGCTGCGCAAGCTCCGCAGTCGATGCAAGCGCTCTCGTCGATTACGAAAGGAGTTCCTTCCGAAATAGCCTCTACAGGGCAGTTAGCTGCGCAAAGTCCGCAAGCGATGCAATCATCAGTGATCTTGAAAGCCATAATATTACCTCCTTAAAAAATCAATATCTACGGTCAGAGTATAACACTTGATTTCTGGCTTGTAAATATCAAAAAAACAAAATGAAACAATCCTACCAAAACGGTGGGAATTAGTAATTGCAAGGGGTAAACAATCTGAAAGGTGTGTTCTGAAGAGTAAGATGAAGGTCGTTTCATTCACGGGAAAAAGCGGTACGGGAAAGAGTTTTCAGGCCACTGCTCTGGCGCAGAGGCGCGGTTTTGATGCCATAATCGACGACGGACTTCTCATATATAAGGGCCAGATCGTTGCCGGAAGCTCCGCAAAGAAATGTGCTTCAAAGGCAGCCGCGATGAGGACGGCACTTTTCAATTATGAGGACCACCGCGAGTCCGTGAAGGCAGCGCTCGAAAGATACAAGCCTAAGGTGTTGATGATAATCGGCACATCCGACAGGATGACTGATATAGTCGCGTCGCAGCTCGGACTTGATCCGATAAGCGAACGCATATACATAGAGGACGTTACCACCGAAGAGGAAAGGCAGATAGCCGCCCATTACAGGCTGGATGAAGGCGAGCATGTAATACCTGCGCCGGTAGGCCAGCTGAGGCGCGATTTCGCGGGCTACTTCATGGACCCTATAAAGCAGTTCATCGACAAGGCACGCGGAAACGCTCTCGAAGATGAGCAGAAGGCTGATGACGGCCCGGATGACCGTACTGTAGTGAGACCGACTTTCAGCTATTTTGGGAGCTTCTCGATAAGTGAGCAGGTAATAAGGGACATAGTTCGCATAGCAGCCGAAAAATACCGCACGCATCTGGTCGTGGTGGACAGGATGAGCAACGGCAAGCAGATTAACATGTCCGTGACTATAGACGTAATGGCGGTAAGAGACCCGGAGTCGGTAAACAAGTGCATAGAGCTTCAGCACGATGTGTTTGACGCTCTGGCCACGATGACCGCGTTCACGATAGAAAGCGTCAACGTAAGGATAAGGGATATCGTTAAGGACAGAGAGGAAATGCTCTCAAGAAAGCTGCACTGACAGCAGAAGCGAAAGGCGGATACATTGGCAGACAAAAGCAATCAGGCAGTCATAGAGTTCAAGAATTTCGGCTTCAAGTATTTTTCACAGATGGAGCCTACCCTTTATGATATCAACCTGACGATAAACAAAGGCGAAAAAGTCCTCATAGTCGGTCCGTCCGGAAGCGGAAAGAGCACTATAGGACATTGCATAAACGGACTGATCCCGTTCTCCATGAAGGGAGAGATAACAGGAAGTCTTAAGGTCTGCGGACAGGAGACCAAAAACAGCGACATCTTCAGCCTCTCGAAGCATGTAGGCACTGTCCTCCAGGATTCTGACGGGCAGTTTGTAGGCCTTTCGGTAGGCGAAGACATCGCTTTCGCGCTCGAGAACGACCTTGTGCCGGTAGGAGAGATGCGCGAGACAGTGCAGAAGGTCGCAGACATAGTCGGCATGGGGAGCATGCTCAAATCGTCGCCTTATGAGCTGTCCGGCGGACAGAAGCAGAGAGTGTCTTTTGCGGGCGTCATGGTAGACGATGTAGACATCCTGCTGTTTGACGAGCCTCTCGCCAACCTTGACCCGGCGACCGGCAAGACGGCCATAGCGCTCATTGACGATGTACATAAACAGTTCGGCAAGACTGTCATCATAATAGAGCACAGGCTCGAGGACGTACTGTACAGGGATGTTGACCGCATAATCGTCATTTCCGACGGAAGGATAGTGGCAGACATGAGCCCCGATGAGATAATGGCTTCGGGCATACTGCCTGAGCTCGGGATAAGAGAGCCGCTCTATGTGACCGCCATGAAGTACGCTGGCATAGAGGTGACTCCGGAGATGCATGCCGGCAGGATGGAGACCCTGGATACCGATGCGGTAAAGGAGCCTCTCCTTAAGTGGGCTTCACAGAATATACAGAAGGAAGAGCAGGCTGAAAGACCGGTGATACTCGAGGCAGAGCACATGGACTTTCAGTACACCTCAAGAAGGAAGAACCTTCAGGACATAAACTTCCGCATCCATGAGGGCGAGATGGTGAGCATAGTCGGCACGAACGGAGCCGGCAAGAGCACGCTCGCCAAGGTCATCTGCGGCTTTGTGCACGAGGACAAAGGCTGCATCAGATATTACGGCGAAGACATAAAGGACTGGACGATCAAGGAGCGCGGCCAGAAGATAGGCTACGTGATGCAGAATCCGAACCAGATGATCTCCAAGCCGATGATATACGACGAGGTTGCTCTGGGTCTTAAGATACGAGGTGCTTCGGAAGATGTGATAGAAGAACGCGTCGACAAGGCTCTCAGGGTATGCGGACTCTATCCGTTCAAAAAATGGCCGGTATCGGCTCTCAGCTTCGGGCAGAAGAAGCGTGTCACCATAGCGTCCATGCTGGTCCTCGATCCTCAGATACTCATACTGGATGAGCCTACGGCAGGGCAGGACTACAGGCATTACACCGACATCATGGAGTTCCTCAAGAGCCTCAATGACAGCGGGGTCACCATTATCATGATCACTCATGATATGCACCTGATGCTGGAGTATACGCCTCATGCCATAGTCATACATGACGGAAGGATAATAGGCGACGCAAGCGCTGTCGATATACTCACAGACGAGGAGATCGCGGGAAAGGCGAGCCTTAAGCTCACATCCCTGTATGAGCTTGCGCTCAGGATAGGGGCTGAGGATCCGGCGGCATTCGTCGACCACTTCATCACATACGAGAGGGAGGTGGTCCGCAAGTGAAAACCAAACTCTTCGACTACATAGAGCGTGACAACCTCATTTTCAGGCTGTCGGGCCTCACAAAGCTGATCTGCTTCATTTGTATGACATTCTCCGTGATGTTCTCGTACGACATCAGATACATACTCTTTGTGACAGTGCTTTCATGCGTGTTCTTCTGGATGTCAGAGCTCAAGTTCAAGCAGATAAAGCTGATGCTGATATACGTGGCGATATTCCTGCTGCTGAACTTTATACTCACATATCTCTTCAGCCCGGTCTACGGCACTGAGATATACGGCACATCACACGAACTCTTCAGATTCAGCAAGAGGTATGTGGTGACGCAGGAACAGCTGCTGTACCAGATAACCAAGATATCCAAGTACGCTTCGATGGTCCCGATGGGGATGCTCTTTCTGCTGACGACGAACCCGAGCGAATTCGCAGCGTCTCTCAACAGGATAGGCGTGAGCTACAAGGGCACATACGCTCTGTCCCTGACTCTCAGGTACTTCCCGGATATCATAAGGGAATACAACGACATAGCGCTCGCCCAGCAGAGCCGCGGACTCGACTTCTCAAAGAAGGAGAAATTCGGACAGAGGGTAAAGAATGTTGTCGCCGTGATGGTGCCGCTCATTCTTTCGACACTCGACAGGATAGATCTTATCAGCAACGCGATGGATCTTAGGAGCTTCGGAAAGCATAAAAAGAGGACCTGGTATGTCGCTGAGCCTCTCAGAAAGAGCGACTATATCGCGATAGCTGTCGGCATACTGATACTCGCGGGCTCGCTGCTCATGACATTTCTTGTCAACGGAGGATCCAGGTTCTGGAACCCGTTCATATAAATAACGGAGGTAATTCATACATGAAACCAATACTCGTATTTCAGACGGATTTTACATATAAAGAGGGAGCGGTAAGCTCCATGTACGGCGTCGTCAAGTCTGTGGACCGCGAGCTCGAGATAATGGACGGAACACACGAACTGCCGCAGTATGACTCGTGGAGCGCCAGCTACAGGCTTTACCAGAGCCTTCCGTTCTGGCCTGAGGGGACCATCTACGTATCGGTGGTAGACCCGGGAGTCGGCACTTCGCGCAAGAGCTGTGTCGCTCTTACAGAAACAGGGCACTATGTTGTCACACCTGACAACGGTACTCTCACACACGTGAAGAAATACATGGGCATCAAAGCTGTCAGGCAGATCGATGAGAGCGTGAACAGACTCAGGGGCAAAGGCACCGAAGAAGTTGCTATTTTTCACGGAAGAGATGTATATGGGTATACCGCTGCAAGGCTTGCAAGTGGTATAATCGACTTCTCCGGCGTCGGACCTGAATATCCGGTCGATGAGATCGTGATGCACGATATACTTGAGCCGGAGATAAGCGACGGGCTCGTAAAGGGAATATTCGAGATCGACGACCCGAATTTCGGCAACCTCTGGACCAATATCCCTACACCTGAATTCAAGGCAGCGGGATTCGGCTACGGAGAAGATGCGCTCATGACAATAGAGCATGACGGAGAGAAGGTCTTCGAGGATACCGTATCCTTCCAGCCGAGCTTCGGCTTTGTGGAAAAGGGCGCGGTGCTTTCATACAATAACGAACTCATGAGAGTCGCGGTCGCGGTGAGCCAGGGCAGCTTTGCCTCAGAATTCGGCATAGGCTACGGACCTGAGTGGACCGTGACATTCAGAAAAGCTTAGTATTATTTGTGAAAATATAATAATGGAGGAACACAAATGGAAAAGAAAAAACTGTTCGACTTCAAGACAAGAACTATCGTGGCTACGGGACTGGGTGCTGCACTGTTCACAGTAATGTTCATGTACCTCAAGGTGCCTACAGGCATTCCTGAGACAGAGATCCAGACAGCTTACGGAGTAGGCGGATTCTTTGCCGCACTCTTCGGACCTATCGCCGGCTGCCTCATCCAGTTCATCGGCCATGCGCTGTCCGACTCGGTGCAGTACGGATCAGTCTGGTGGAGCTGGGTCATCGCCAGCGGCATCGCAGGACTCATCGTCGGTCTCTCGTACGGCAAGCTGAGAGTTGACGAGGGCATCTTCGGAAAGAAGGACATCATCTACTTCAACGTTATGCAGATCATCGCCAACGCGATCGCATGGATAATCGTTGCACCTGTCCTTGATATCGTCATCTACTCCGAGCCTGTGAACCTGGTATTCACACAGGGTATAGTGGCAGCTATATCCAACGCCATCTCCACAGGCGTTATCGGAACTATCCTTCTGGTACTCTACAGCAAGACAAGATCCCAGAAGGGCAGCCTTACAAAGGAGAGCGAAGAGTAGAGCATGGTTTTCAGAGATATACATGATCTTGACCTGACTCATATCTTTGAATGCGGACAATGCTTCAGATGGATGCCTGACGGCTCCGGCGCCTATACCGGAGCCGCAGGCTCTTTTGCTGCAAGGGTATTTGCGGAAGGAGATACTCTGACCGTGGAAGCAACGGGAGGAGACGAAGCCTTCTGGAGAAACTACTTCGATCTGGATACGGATTATGGAGAAATAAAGAACAGGCTGATAGAGTCTGAGCCGCGCATCAGAAAAGCGGCTGAATACGGATACGGGATACGCATACTGAATCAGGATCCGTTCGAGACGATCATCTCATTCATTATCTCGCAGAACAACAACATACCGCGCATAAGGAAGAACATAGAATCCCTGTGCGATAAATACGGAGAGCCTATAGAGGGCAGCAGCAGAAAAGCTTTCCCGTCGCCTGAGGCGCTTGCGCAGGCGGACGAAGCAGACCTGGCCGCTATGAAGCTCGGCTACAGGGGACCGTATATAATCGCAGCGGCAAAAAGGTATATGGAAGAGGGATGCCCGTCCTGCAGGGATGAGCTCCTCTCGTATCTGGGCATAGGCCCTAAGGTGGCAAACTGCATAATGCTCTTCGGACTGAGAGACATGGCGGCCTTCCCGGTAGATACCTGGGTAAAGCACATAATGAATGACATGTACGGCTTTGACGAAGGTGACACTAAGGGCATGCAGAGATTCGCAGCCGAGAGATTCGGCAGTCTCGCAGGCTATGCGCAGCAGTATCTGTTCTACTATTACAGAGATAAAAAACTGTGATGAAAAGTGTTGATTTCTTCATATACGGGTGTTGACACTTATATGAGCAGTGAGTACAATAAGTTTTGGTGATTGGCACTCAGATGTTAAGAGTGCTAACAAGAATAGCAAATCAGGAGGCATAAAATGAGTATCGGAATCAAACCGCTCGGAGCAAGAGTAGTTATAAAGAAAATGGAAGCCGAAGAGAAGACAGAGGCAGGTCTGCTGCTGAGCGGCAGCGCAAAGGAAAAGCCACAGCAGGCTGAGGTCCTGGCTGTAGGTCCCGGAACAGAAGAAGAGCCAATGCAGCTCAAGGTAGGCGACATCGTTATCTTCAGCAGATACGGCGGAAGCGAGCTCAAGTACAAGGGCGTTGAATATACTATCATCAATCAGAAAGACATCCTCGCTACTATCGAAAAATAATAGCGGGTGCATATAGAAGGAGGAATCACAATGGCTAAGGAACTTTATTACGGTGAGGAATCAAGAAGAAAACTGCTCGCCGGAGTAGATAAACTGGCAGACACAGTAAAGATCACACTCGGACCTAAGGGCAGAAACGTTCTTATCGAGAGATCATACGGATCGCCGCTGATCACAAATGACGGTGTTACTATCGCAAGAGAGATCGAGCTTGAGGACCAGGTAGAGAACATGGGAGCACAGCTCGTTAAGGAAGTTGCTACAAAGACAAACGATGTAGCCGGCGACGGAACAACAACAGCTACACTGCTCACACAGAGCATCATCAGAGAGGGCTTCAAGAACGTTACAGCAGGCGCTAACCCTATGATCCTCAAGAGAGGAATCGCAGGCGCTGTAGAGGCAGCTGTAGAAAACCTGAAGGCCGCAGCCAAGACAGTTGACGACAAGGCATCCATCGCACAGGTAGCTTCCGTTTCCGCAAACGACAAGGAGATCGGCGAGCTCATCGCAGAGGCAATGGAAAAGGTCGGCAAGGACGGCGTCATCACAGTTGAGGAGTCCAAGACTCTCGGAACAACACTTGACGTTGTCGAAGGTATGCAGTTTGACAGAGGATACCTTTCACCTTACATGGCAAACAACGAGAAGATGGAAGCTGTAATGAACAAGCCTTTCATCCTGCTCACAGACAAGAAACTCAGCAACATCCAGGAGATCATCCCGCTGCTCGAGACTATCATGAAGGCCGGAAGAAGCCTGCTGATCGTAGCAGAGGACGTTGACGGCGAGGCTCTCGCAACTCTCGTACTCAACAAGCTGAGAGGAACACTCGACGTAGTAGCGGTAAAGGCACCGGGATTCGGCGACAGACGTAAGGCAATGATGGAAGACATCGCAGTACTGACAGGCGGCGTAGTCATCTCCGAAGAACTCGGATATGAGCTCAAGGAAGCTACCATCGACATGCTCGGACAGGCTGAGACCATCAAGGTCAACAAGGACAACACAGTCATCGTAGGCGGAGCCGGCAACAAGGACGAGCTCGCTGCAAGAGTCGCTCAGATCAAGGCTTCCATCGAAGAGACTACTTCTGACTTTGACAGAGAGAAGCTGCAGGAGAGACTGGCCAAGCTGAGCGGCGGCGTAGCTGTTATCAACGCAGGCGCTGCATCAGAGACAGAGCTGAAGGAAAAGAAACTGAGACTCGAGGACGCTCTTAACGCAACAAAGGCTGCTGTTGAAGAGGGTATCGTAGCAGGCGGCGGCGTATCACTCATCAGAGCCATCGAGGCTGTAAAGAAGTACGCTGACGAGCAGGAAGGCGACATGAAGACAGGCGCAAGGATCGTAGAGAGAGCTCTCGAGGAGCCTGTAAGACAGATCGCTGAGAACGCAGGATTTGACGGAGCTGTAGTAGTAGCCGAGGTAAAGAAGGCAGAGGGCAATGTCGGATTCAACGCTGCAAACGAAGAGTATGAGGACATGATCGAAGCCGGTATCGTAGATCCTGTAAAGGTCACAAGATCGGCTCTCCAGAACGCTGCATCGGTAGCAAGCATGCTGCTGACAACAGAGGCAGGCATCACACAGATCAAGGAGCCTGAACCTGCAGCACCGGCTAACCCGGGAATGGGAATGATGTAATGCATTGCGGCACATGCCGTAAGCATTTAAAAGCAGATATCAAAAAACTTCCGCGCTGTGAAAAGCGCGGAAGTTTTTTTAATAGAGAGGTTGATCAGTCAATGAAGTTTCTCTTCCTGAGCACCTTGATGATATTACGTCCTTCTTCTGTTCCGTCGATGATCCTTCTCTGTCTCTTGGAGTCACCGATGTTCATGAGCTCAACATCAGCAAACTCTTCTTTCAGCATGTCGAGTACCGGGTTGTTGGACTTGAGTCCCATGCAGATGCATCCGTAATCGAACTCAACTTCTTCCATGCTTCCGTCCGGATTCTTGACTACGAAGCAGTCAGGCTTTACTTCCTGCAGAGCTGTGGACGGTCTCTGGTGTACGTTGTACTTATTCATCAGATCAACAATGCTGACCTTTGTGATAGGATCGAGTGCCGGTCCGACGATATACGGCAGCATCTCGATTACCGTGGTGTCCGCTCCTCTAGGCGCGAAGAACTCCACTACATCGAGTCCTACGGCGCCGGCGCCGATAACAACGACCTTCTTGCCCGTGCAGTCTTCAGGATAGTTGTCCAGATTGTCGATAACGCCGAGTACTGTCTGTACCTTGCCCTTGCCAACGTTTTCCTTGAGTCCAGGGATCGGCAGGATCAGAGGCAGCGAACCTGTGGAATTCACGATGATGTCCGGGTTGAGTGTCCTGATGAACTCAGCAGGGTACCTTTTTCGTGTACGTTTTATTTTTCAAGTTTTCTGACTCTTATAAGGAAGAGGATGTTCAGGATGATTCCCTTCAGTATGCTGGTCCCGGAGATCGCCCACCATACTCCGTTTATGCCCATGACAGGCATAAGAGCGTAGCAGAGCGGGATCCTGGCGACTGTCAGTATAAGGCCGAGCGCGGCAGGGAGCTTTGTCTGGCCGAGGCCGTTGAAGGCGCCAGTCGTTGCGAGCTCGTAGCACATAAAGAGCTGCGACAGACCTACTATCCTGAGATATCCGGCTCCTCCCGCTATGATCTCAGGCTCGCGTATGAAGAGGCCGAATATCGGGGCTGCGCCCAGGACGAGGAGGGCAGTTACGAGAATGCCGAATACGGTCATCATGGCAGCTCCGGTAAGGAAGCCCTTCCTGACTCTTCCGTAATTGCCGGCGCCGTAGTTCTGCGAGGTGATCGCGCTCATCGAGTATGAGAAACCTTCACCCGTCATCCATGTGAGCGACTCGATCTGTCCGCCTATCTTCTGTATCGCGATCGCTGCATCACCGAAAGTAACGATGATCCTGGATATGAGCATATTTACGGAGGCATATCCTATATTGAATATCGCCGGAGGCGCGCCGAGTTTTACTATATGAAGGACCTCTTTCGACTCGGGCCTGTCGAGGAGCCCGAAGTCTCCGAAGAGGTAGCTGTCTTTCATCATGAAGCGCGCGAACAGGACGCTGGTGACGGCCTGAGAGAATATTGTCGCGATCGCGGCTCCGTTGACGCCCATCACAGGGAAGGGGCCGATGCCGAATATGAGCAGCGGATCGAGCACAATATTGATGACCATGCCGACCGCGTTGTATTTGAAGGACGTTTTGCTGTCACCGGCAGCTGTAAGAAGGCCCTGCATCGCGTAGTTGTATCCCATGAGAGGATGACCGAGGGAGACTATCGCTAGATAGGATGCCGCTGCGGCCCCAGTGGCTTTGTCATGAAGCTTGAAGAACTCTATCAGAGGGTATCTGAATACTATGCAGGCAAGCGAATATGCCAGCATCAGAAAGAGCATGAGCTGCACGGTCTCCCTGGCATAGCGGCGTGCCTTTTCAAGGCTGCCTTCACCGATGGACTGTCCGGTCATTACCTGTCCGCCTACCTGCGGGATCATGGCGATGCCCTGACCGATCCACATGAAAGAACCCGCGGCACCCACCGCGGTCACAGCCTGGTTTCCTATCTGTCCGACCCACATCGTGTCAAAGAGGTTGTACGCCATCTGGACAAACTGCGATCCCATTATCGGGAGCGAGAGCCAGAAGAGGGCGCTCGATATGCTGCCGTTAAGAAGGTCTATTCTGTTTTCCTTTTCTTTCTTTTCCATATGATCCTGAACCGCTAACGCCTATTGTACATCAGAGACGGAAAGGTAACAACCTGTGTCTTACCCGGGCATAAAAGCGTATGTCTGCAGTAAAATATTAGCGGCCACTAACTTCGCAAAATCGCTTTAAATACCCCTAATTAAGTGTTATAGTAGAGAAACTCAAGAGAAAACAACAAATAATTAGGTTTTACTAACTTTCAAAATACTATTTTTTCAAGTCGTTTTACAGAAAGAGGTGCACAATGGCGACAGTCCTTAAAGAACCTTCAAGAACCTTCAACGAATACCTTCTCATCCCGGGATATTCCGGCATGGAAGCGCGTCCGGAGAACGTTTCACTGAAAACACCGGTCGTAAGATTCAAAAAGGGAGAAGAACCTGAACTTTCAATGAACATACCGCTGACTTCCGCGGTCATGCAGGCAGTATCCGACAACAACATGGCGGTAGCGCTTGCCAAGGAGGGCGGCATTTCATTCATCTTCGGCTCGCAGTCGATAGAGAGCCAGGCGGAGATGGTCAGAAAGGCAAAGAGTTCAAAGGCCGGATTCGTTCCGAGCGACTCTAACCTGAAGCCTGATGCTACGCTGCAGGACGTTCTTGATCTCAAGGCCGAGAAGGGACATTCCACTATAGCCATCACCGAGGACGGCACCGCTGAGGGAAAGCTGCTCGGTATCGTTACCAGCAAGGACTACCGTATCTCGCGTATGAGCAGGGATACCAAAGTCTCGGAATTCATGACTCCGTTCGACAAGATGGTATACGGCCATGAGGGCATCACACTGTCTGAGGCAAACGATCTCATCTGGGACAACAAGGTCAACCAGCTTCCTATCATTGACGATAATCAGAGGCTCACGGCGTTCGTGTTCCGTAAGGACTACGATTCGCACAAGGAGCATCCGCTCGAGCTCCTCGATTCCGATAAGAGATACATCGTAGGAGCCGGCATCAATACAAGAGATTACAAGGAAAGAGTCCCGGCGCTGCTCGATGCGGGCGTGGACATCCTTACCATAGATTCATCTGAGGGTTATTCCGAATGGCAGGCTGTGACACTCAAGTGGATCAGGGACAACTACGGCGACAGCGTAAAGGTAGGAGCAGGCAACGTCGTTGACGCTGACGGATTCAACTTCCTCGCGGACTGCGGAGCTGACTTTGTAAAGGTCGGCATCGGCGGAGGCTCTATCTGCATCACACGTGAGCAGAAGGGCATCGGCCGCGGACAGGCATCGGCTGTCATCGAGGTAGCCCAGGCAAGAGATGAGTACTTCAAGAAGACAGGTGTCTATGTGCCGATCTGCTCGGACGGCGGCATCGTATATGACTATCACATGACACTTGCCCTGGCTATGGGCGCGGACTTCATCATGCTCGGAAGATACTTCGCGAGATTCGATGAATCGCCGTCAGCCAAGCTCATGCTCAACGGAACTTATGTCAAGGAGTACTGGGGCGAAGGTTCGGCAAGAGCGCGCAACTGGCAGAGATACGATCTCGGCGGAGACGCAAAGCTCAAATTCGAGGAAGGCGTTGACTCATATGTTCCGTACGCGGGATCGCTCCACGACAACGTCGCTATGTCGCTCGGCAAGGTAAAGTCGACGATGTGCAACTGCGGAGCACTGAACATCGCGGATTTCCATAAGAACGCCAAACTTACGCTCGTTTCGGCCGTCAGCATCGTAGAGGGCGGAGCACACGACGTAATTCTCAAGGAAGTATCGGGCCGCAGCAATGGCGGCGGACGCTAAAGCATTCACTGGATAACACGGAGGTATTTCAAATGGGTGACAAGAGACCGGAAACAATGGAGCGCATCACTACTCGCGCTCTCGCAGATAAGTTCATCGAAGAGCAGCTCGCAGAGATCAAGGCACAGGTCGGAGATAAGAAGGTGCTTCTTGCTCTCTCCGGCGGTGTTGACTCGAGCGTAGTTGCCGCACTTCTTATCAAGGCTATTGGCGATAACCTGGTGTGCGTACATGTAAATCACGGACTTCTCCGCAAGGGCGAGCCTGAGATGGTAGTCAAGGTGTTCAGAGAAGAGCTCGGCGCAAACCTTATATACGTAGATGCTGTAGACAGATTCCTCGATAAGCTGGCAGGAGTTGACGACCCTGAGACAAAGCGCAAGATCATCGGCAAGGAATTCATCGAAGTTTTCGCAGAAGAGGCTGCAAAGCTTGAGGGCATCGAGTTCCTCGGACAGGGAACTATCTATCCCGACATCCTTGAATCCGACGGAGTCAAGGCTCACCACAACGTAGGAGGACTTCCTGAAGACCTTCAGTTTGAACTCGTTGAGCCTGTAAAGCTGCTCTACAAGGACGAGGTAAGAGTCGTCGGATCGGCTCTCGGACTTCCTGACAGCATGGTATACAGACAGCCGTTCCCGGGACCTGGACTCGGCGTAAGATGCACAGGCGCCATCACAAGAGACAGACTCGAGGCTCTTCGCGAGGCAGATGCCATCGTAAGAGAAGAGATCGGCAAGATGGACAAGACTCCTTGGCAGTACTTCGCTGTCATTCCTGACATGAAGTCCACCGGCATCAAGGACGGAAAGAGATATATGGGATGGCCGGTCATCATCAGAGCCATCAACACAGTAGACGCTGTAACCGCAGAGTCAGTTGAGATCCCATGGAAGATGCTCAAGACGATGAGAGACCGCATCATCGAGACAGTACCCGGTGTAAACAGAGTAATGTGGGATATCTCGGACAAGCCTGTTTCGACGATCGAGTTCGAATAGTGCAAAAAGCTTAAAACCGTTGGAATTCCAACGGCTTTGTTGTGCGGTGATGTCAAATCGATGTCAGAAATGACACTTATCTCTCTAAGAATACGGATAGAAAAGTTTTGTGCTAGCTTGGCAGAGACAAGCCCTAATACCACAACTGATGAATTTCAGGAGATCGAAGTAGCGTAGGTAAATGATTAGCACATAGTCTAAGCGGTAAAACGCTGCTCAAATTGTGTCAGGGGCTGTCGCACAATAAAAGTGTGGCAGCCCCATTTATCCGGCGTTATCCGGCGCATTCCCGGTAGCCAGAGCGTTCTGTATTATCAGCTCCGCTGTCCCTCTCTTGAGCTGGCATATCCTGTGCATATCCTGAACGTACTCTTCGCTCATGCCGCACTGCAGCCAGTCGATGATAAGCCCGAAACATGCGCACTTGTGGTACCTGATGAAGAGCTCCCTGTCGCTTTCGGATACAGGCACGTCAGGGAAGACCGTCTCCGAGTATTTTCTGATCACGTGCTCGCATATCCTCCACAGGGAAGAAATGTTGGAGTGGCTGCCCGAACTGAATATGTGCATGATGACGCACTTGTTGGCGCGGGCGAATTCCATTGCCGCAGCAATGCACTCATCTATGGAGTTGAGCTGCGGATACTCAAGTACAAAATCATCCGCCTTATCTGACAGGATGCCCTCAAGAAGTGCGGGGATATCCTGGTAGTGGTAGTAGAAAGTGTTTCGGTTGATCCCGCATCGCTCAGTTATATCTCTTACAGTTATCTTCTCTAGAGGCTTTTTGGTAAGGATATCCAGAAAAGCCTGGTTGATCGCTTTCTTGGTAAGCTCAGAAGCGGCCATATGAGAACCCCCTTTCATTGCTTTGGCCTGAAAGTCAGGCAAAACCGGTGTTTTGCCCGGTTTCTGTGCATCACCTGACAATTATCTGTGCAACATCCTTTCCCGGAGAGTTATTATGATGCCGGTAAAAGATGACCATAGGTCAGATAATGATATCAGATGGCAGTCTGAAATTAAAGATTCATGAAAGGTCGTGAAAGATATGAAGATTAGTAAAAGAGTTATAAACGTAGCGGTATTTACAGCTGTGGCTCTGATGTTCGTTATAGTTTTCGGTTACACATTCAGAATGTTCAGCGAGATCAACGCTATGGATCTCAGCGGACTTAAAATGGGCATCGCAGCGACAGATATGACAGAGGACAGCAGCAAGGCTGAGCCGGGCGAGGCTGATGCGGTCGCCAAGGTTGAGACGGTAATGCTGAACAGCATGGATGCCAGGGACATGACAGCCATCATCAGGGCAGACTATGACAACAACAGAATGGTCCTCCAGATCCTCTCGGACGGAACCGAGGCGGCAGCAAAAGCAGACGACCCGGCAGAGTGGAATAAGGTCATGGAACTCGGAGACACATGCTCTGCAGAAGGTGAGCAGATCCTCAGCAGAAACGGACTGGAGGGCTGGAGCTTCGATGTTGAGATCCTGAATGATACATATCCGCAGAACGCACTCCTTACCTTCGCAGACGGTGAGTGCACATACAATGCAAGAATTGCAGAATAACTGATCTGCGTTCACTTGATCCCTGATAACCCGCATAACTGAAATGGGGCTGTCGCACAATAAAAGTGTGGCAGCCTCTTAACTTGCCCGCCTGTTGGCGGGCTCTTTTTGCGCAAGAAGCTGAAAGCCTTTGAAAATGCTTGGTTTTATCAAAAAACAAAACGCTCCGCACCTATTGGAGTGCGGAACGAAATAGTATAATAATAGTATGCTAAAACCTTATAATGCAGATAATACAAGGATTGCCTTGATCTTACACTTGAGGAGATAGAGAAGAACAAATGGCCTGGTATGAAGATGCTGTTTTTTATCATATATATCCGCTTGGTCTGCTGGGAGCGCCGGAGTACAATGAACACTGTGCTCCCGTGCACAGACTCAGAGATCTGAGGGAATGGGTCTTTCACATGAAGGACTGCGGCTTTAACGCGCTTTACCTCGGTCCGTGCTTCTCGTCGGGGTCTCACGGCTATGACACTGCCGACTACCGCATGGTCGACGAGAGACTCGGAGACAACGATGATCTCAAAGAGCTTGTACATCTGTGCCATGAGGAAGGTATCCGCGTCATTCTTGACGGAGTTTTCAATCATACCGGACGCGGGTTCTTTGCCTTTCGCGACCTGGAGGAATACAGAGAAGACAGTCGTTTCAGAAACTGGTACTGCAATGTTGACTTCCAGGGAAACAACAGTTACGATGACGGTTTTTCGTATGAAACATGGGGAGGATATGACCTTCTTCCAAAGCTCAACCTGTATGATCCGGAGGTAAGGAATTATCATTTTGATACCGTCCGCTTCTGGATATCTGAATTCGATATCGACGGGATCAGACTGGATGCCGCAGATGTGCTGGAACAGAGCTTCATGAGAGATCTTCGCGGCCTGACAGGCAGCCTGAAGGAGGACTTCTGGCTGATGGGCGAGGTCATACACGGAGAGTACGGGCGCTGGGTCAATGAGAACACCCTTCACTCTGTAACAAACTATGCTCTTCATAAGGCGCTTTACAGCGGCCACAACGACCGTAATTATTTTGAGATCGCGCACACCATACGCCGGCAGAGAGAAATGGGCCTGGGAGACGATGTGCATCTGTACGTTTTTGTTGACAACCATGATGTCGAGCGTATAATGACGAAGCTGAATGACAGGAGGCACTACCTGCCTGTGCATGTGCTGCTGTACACTTTGCCCGGGATACCGTCGGTCTATTATGGATCAGAGTTCGGGATCGAAGGCAGAAAGGAAAACGGTTTGGACGCGCCGCTGCGCCCGCAGCTTTCGCTTGAAAGCGCAGACATGCAGGATAATGACTGTCTCCGCATAATCAGGATGCTCGGTGACATATATAAAAGGGAGCCCGCCCTTAGGTACGGAGAATACAGGGAGAGAGAACTCACGACCACAAAGTACGCGTTCACCCGGGGAGATCTGCTTGTGACAGTCACAAACAGCGATCAGGAGGAGTATTTCGATATCGGGCTTGAAGGCGAATATGAGGGTGCTCTTCACGGAAAAAGGATATCTCCGGACAACGGGAGACTGAGGTTTACACTTGAAGGAAACAGCGCCGAGATATGGATCCCGGCATTGAGATAGAGGAGATAAATAATGGCAAAAAAAGAGAAAACAAGCAAACCGGCAAAAACCACAAAAACTGCAAGGGCGGCAAAAGCAACTGCTGAATCTGCAAAAACAGCAGAGCCGTCAGTGACACCAAAAGTTGAAGAAACGCTGCCGCAGCCAAGAAGGAGCGTTGCCTTTATCGGATCGGAGTGCTATCCCTTCGTAAAAACAGGGGGACTTGGCGATGTCATGTACGCGCTTCCGAAGGCACTTGCTGCACTTAACTGCGATGTGAAGGTGATAATACCGCGCTATCACTGCATACCGTGGGAATACCAGGAGAAGATGGTTTACCGCGGATCATTCAACATGGATCTGTGCGCAGACGGCACCTCATATTATGTAGGTATCATGGAGTATGTATGGGACGGAGTCGTATATGACTTTATCGACAACGATGATTTCTTCACAAGCGGCAATCCGTATGTGAATCTTGTCGATGACATCCCGAAGTACTGCTACTTCTGCAAGGCGGCTCTGGCGGCCCTCAACTACATGGACTGGGTGCCGGACATCATACATTGTCACGACTGGCAGGCAAGCCTTGTGCCTGTTCTGCTGCGGACGCAGTTTGCGAATACGGCGATAAAGGATGCAAAAACAATACTCACAATACACAATCTCAGGTTCCAGGGAGTGTACAACATACCGACACTTCGCTACTGGACCAATCTGCCTGAGCACATATTCAATAAAGATGTATTCAAGACAGGCTATGAGGACGCCAACATGCTGAAGGGCGGCCTGACCTATGCAGATATAATCACGACCGTAAGCAACACATATGCAGGCGAAATAGAGACACCTTTCTTCGGCGAGAATCTTGATGCACATATGCGCTATCACTCCGGAAAGCTCCGCGGCATCGTGAACGGCATCGATACGGTCCAGTGGGACCCTGCGAATGATGCCAGACTTGCGGAAAAATACGACATAACAAATGTGCTCGGGAAGAAAAAGGCCAACAAGCGCGCACTGCAGCAGGAGCTCGGACTTGAAGTCGATGACGGTAAATTCGTGATAGGCCTTATCTCGCGCCTGACCGACCAGAAGGGGCTCGACCTTGTCAATCAGATACTGCCTTCACTTATCGACGGCAATACGCAGGTCGTGGTTCTCGGAACCGGCGATGTCCGCTATGAGGATTCGTTCCGCTGGTTCGAGAACGACTTCAGGGGCAGCGTTTGCTCATGCATAATGTATGACGAGGGAAGGGCACACAGGATCTACGCAGGAGCTGATGCCCTGCTGGTACCTTCGCTCTTCGAACCGTGCGGACTTACTCAGCTGATAGCCATGCGTTACGGTACGATCCCCGTGGTTCGCGAGACAGGAGGTCTGAAGGATACTGTAGAGCCGTACAATCAGTTTACGCAGCAGGGGAACGGATTTACCTTCGACAGGTATGAAGCCGGTCTTCTGTATGATGCTGTAAACCGCGCAAAGACCGTGTACTTCACAGACCGCTGGCACTGGGATGAGATGGTGCAGAGAGACATGGCAAAGGATGTGTCCTGGGAGTCATCCGCATGGCAATACAGGTCGCTTTATCTTGAACTGAAACCGTGATATCCTGCTACAAAAACGGACTCTGTCAGCCGCGCGGTCACGGCCGGCAGAGTCCGTTTTTATTATCTGCATGATCGTTTTGAAGATCATTTATGTATCAGCTTGTATTTTTTTATTAACTTACTATATAATTTATCATTTCGACTTTGTTAACTATAAAATAATGTTGTAACTTTAACCTAAATATTATAAACGGTATTGTCATTACTCATAAGGAGGAAACTTATGCAGGTAATCCCAAGTGACGAGAAGACTGCCGTTATCTCCAGGGTCATCGAACTCCTGGACCCGGGCAGTTTCATGGAGATGGGCGAGCGCGTTTCGGCCAGATTTACCGAGTTCTATCACCCGGACTCCGTTAAGGAGTCAGATGGTGTAGTGACCGGTTATGGCACGATCAACGGCAGCCTTGTTTTTGTTTACGCCCAGGACAATGAGGTGATGGGCGGCACATTCGGCGAACAGCACGGACGTAAGATAGTAGATCTTTACGAACACGCAATAAAGGCAAAGGCGCCTGTTATAGGACTTCTGGACTGCGCGGGCTTCCGTATCGAAGAGGGCCTCGACGGTCTTTACCAGTTCGCAAAGCTTTACAGACGCCAGACTGAGGCAGAGAAGGTCATCCCGCAGATCGTTGCCGTAATAGGACAGTGCGGAGGCGGAATGTCGATCGCGGCACAGCTGGCCGACTTTGTCTTCATAGAAAAAGACAAGGGCAGCATCTTCGTCAATCCACAGGGCGTCGTCGGCAACGCTATCGGTGACAACCCGTACGTTCTTTCACTCGACGACGGCACTTTCGAGTGGCCTGAGATAGTCGAGCACATCCGCGACATAGTGGATATACTGCCTTCCAGCAGCGATTTCTATCCTGAGATAAGGGAAGTAAGCGATGAAGACCTCAACCGCAGCTGCGAAGACATAGCATCGATGGCCGGAGATGCGAAAGCGATACTCAGAGAACTTTCAGATGACGGCAAGCTGATCGAGTGCAGAAGTCCTAAGGGACGGAGCATGGTCACAGGCTTTATCAGGATCGCGGGCATGACTGTCGGAGCGGTCGCCTGCAACGAGTTTGAAGGCAGAAAGCGCATATCTGCCGCAGGCTGCAATAAAGCCGCAAAAATGATCAATCTGTGCACACGCTTCCATATACCTCTGCTCACGATCACGGACACAGACGGATATAAGACAGATTCAGAAACGGAAGCTTTCCTTCCGAGTGCAGCCGCGAGGATGCTGAGAGCGCTCTCCATGTCGCATGTCCCTAAGATAAACCTTGTTACGGGATCCATTGTCGGCAGCGCATACAGTATGATGAATTCCAAGGGACTCGGAGCTGATTTCGTATTCATGTGGGATACGGCAAACGTAAGTATCGTAGATCCGCGTCAAGCTACTGAAGTCATATTCGGAGAATGGACTTCCGAGCTCGAGCAGAGCTACCGCGACACACAGTCAAGCGCTGTTGCTCTGGCGAGACACGGCTTTGTAGACAAGGTTATCGCTCCGGAAGATTCGAGAAAATACCTGATAGGAGCATTCCAGGTATTCGTTAACAGCAGGTAGGTGATGATATGGGCTTAGGAGCAATATTCAAAGTAGCGCTGCTGTATACGCTGATAGGAATGGGTACGGTATTCTGCGTACTTATATTCATATCGATCTGCATATGGCTGCTCGGCAAGGTCTGCGGACCTAAAAGGCCGGCTGTGGCCGCTGCAGAAGCACAGGCAGAGCCTGAAGCAGCTGAGGGCATCAGGCCCGAGGTCGTCGCTGCAGCCGTTGCGGCGATCCATCAGTACTTAAAGGATGAAGAAGGCGAAGAGGAATACATCGTCAGGAATGTACGGAGGGCAACATGGAGACATACATCGTAAAGATCAACGGAGAAGAATTTGAAGTAGAGATAGAAAAGAAGGGCGCAGGCACGGCCCCTTCGGCAGCATCCCAGGCAGCGGCTCCTGCACCTAAAAAGGCAGCAGCCAAGTCCGGCGGCAAGGGAAACGGTGAGCCGGTCGTATGCGGAACCGCAGGCAAGGTGTTCAAGATCGTTGCACACGAGGGACAGCAGGTAAAGACCGGAGATACTGTAGTAGTTCTCGAGGCTATGAAGATGGAGATACCTGTCGTTGCGCCTAAGGATGGAGTGATCAGTAAGATCGTCGTTTCAGAGGGAGAATCCACAGCATCCGGACAGACAGTAGCTTATGTGGAATAGTACCGGGAGGTAATAAAATGGGAGATACCTTATTCAACCTGGCTCACCAGACCGGCTTTTTCAGCCTGACGGTCGGCAACGTGATAATGATCGCTGTTGCCCTCGGCTTGCTGTATCTGGCCATCGTCAAACAATATGAGCCGCTCCTGCTCCTTCCGATATCGTTCGGCATGCTGCTGGTCAATCTGTATCCGCCTATCATGGAAGAAGGGGGACTTCTGTACTACTTCTTCATGCTCGATGAGTGGACCATACTGCCGTCTCTGATATTCCTCGGAGTAGGAGCACTGACGGACTTCGGACCGCTGATAGCCAACCCGAAGAGCTTTCTGCTAGGAGCCGCGGCTCAATTTGGTGTTTTCGGAGCATTCCTTCTGGCAATGCTGATGGGATTCACCGAGCCGCAGGCAGCTGCCGTAAGCATAATCGGAGGAGCCGACGGACCTACGTCGATCTTCCTGGCAATGAAGCTCGGACAGAGAGAACTCATGGGCCCGATAGCCGTCGCGGCATATTCATACATGTCGCTCGTACCGATAATCCAGCCGCCAATAATGAGAGCGCTCACGACTGAAAAGGAGCGCAAGATAAAGATGGAGCAGCTCAGGGATGTTACGAAGAGGGAACGCATCCTCTTCCCGGTGATCGTTACGATCATTGTCTGCCTGCTGCTGCCTTCGACAGCGCCGCTGATCGGAATGCTTATGCTCGGTAACCTCTTCCGCGAGAGCGGAGTCGTACGCCAGCTGCAGGATACAGCGTCGAACGCGCTCATGTACATAGTAGTCATCCTGCTGGGCACTTCAGTCGGAGCGACCACGAGCGCCGAGGCATTCCTCAAGTGGACGACCATCAAGATCGTCATACTCGGACTGATAGCGTTCGCCTTCGGTACAGCTGCCGGAGTCCTCTTCGGCAAACTCATGTGCAAACTGACAGGCGGAAAGATCAATCCGCTCATCGGATCGGCCGGTGTATCCGCGGTACCGATGGCAGCGAGAGTATCGCAGAAAGTCGGCGCGGAAGCCGACCCTACGAACTTCCTGCTCATGCATGCGATGGGCCCTAATGTAGCCGGAGTTATCGGCACTGCAGTTGCAGCCGGTGTATTCATGGCTATATTCGGAGTCTGATATCAACGGAGGAATAAAATGGGAAAGAAACTGAGAATAATGGAGACTGCGATCAGGGACGGTCAGCAGTCACTGATAGCTACCAGGATGCCTTTCAGCGACATGGAGCCTGCTCTCGCACTGATGGACAGTGTTGGATACGAGGCGATCGAGTGCTGGGGAGGAGCGACTTTTGACTCCTGCATCAGATTCCTCGATGAAGATCCGTGGGAAAGACTCCGCAAGTTCAGAGAAGCGATGCCGAACACGCCTCTCCAGATGCTGCTCAGAGGCCAGAACATCCTGGGTTACAGACACTATTCCGATGATGTAGTGGACTATTTCGTAAAGAAATCGATAGAGAACGGTATCGACAGGATCAGGATCTTTGACGCGCTGAACGACCTCAGAAACGTAAGGACAGCAGTCAAATCCACAAAGGAATACGGCGCACACGCGCAGGTCGCGATGTCATATACCATAGGTGAGCCGTATACGCCGGAGTACTGGAAGGATCTGGCTCTGCGCATCCAGGATATGGGCGCGGACTCGATTTGCATAAAGGACATGGCGGGACTTATGGTCCCTACGGCTGCTGAAGAGATGATCTCGATGCTCAAGGCGAACGTTGAGATCCCTATCCAGCTGCATACGCACTGTACCAGCGGTGTGGCGCCGATCACATACTACACGGCCGTCAAGGCAGGTGTTGACATCATCGATACAGCCATCTCGCCGTTCTCGGGCGGAACGAGCCAGCCTGCGACTGAGGTCATGGTGGAGACGTTCAGAGGAACGGAGTATGACACAGGCCTCGACATCGGCAGGCTCGAAAAGATCGCTGCTCACTTCCAGACAGTAAGAGAAGCTGCTCTCAAGAGCGGTCTTATGAACACCAAAGTTCTGGGAACCGACATAAAAACGCTCATCTATCAGGTGCCGGGAGGCATGCTCTCCAATCTGGTCTCCCAGCTTAAGGATCAGAATGCAGAAGACAAGTATCTTGAGGTGCTTCAGGAGGTACCTAGAGTAAGGAATGACCTCGGTATGCCGCCTCTGGTAACACCGTCATCGCAGATAGTAGGTACCCAGGCTGTACTGAATGTTCTGATGGGCGAAAGATATAAGATACTGTCCAAGGAGACTCAGGAGATCCTTAAAGGTAAATACGGACAGACTCCTATGCCGATGAATCCTGAAGTCCTGGCAAAGATCGATGAGAGCGAACGCATCACATGCAGACCTGCCGATCTCCTTGAACCGGAACTGGCAAAGCTTGAAGAAGAGCTTGGCGAGTACAAGGAGCAGGATGAAGACGTCCTGACATATGCTCTCTTCGGACAGGTAGCTATGGAATACTTCAGAAGAAGGGCTGCACTCAGAAACAAAGTCGATCCGGATGCCATGGATATGAAGAACAAGGCATACCCGGCATAAATGCGGAGGTGGAAAGATGAATTTTGTTAAAGAAAACGGCAGGACCATACCTGCGGAAGATAAAGTATTTGCTCTCAGCGGACGCGCTAAGGCGGCCATCGCTGCGAAGGGCAAGGATGCTGTCATCAACGCCACGGTAGGAGCACTGCTCGACGACAACGGGGACCTTGTGGTCATGTCATCTGTAGTGGATGCTATCCGCACCCTGACACCTGCGGACTACGCTGAGTATGCACCTATAACGGGAACACCTGCATTCAAGGATGCTGTTGTGAAGGCCCTTTTCGGAAGCTACGGACCTTCGGGACATGTGAGCGTATGCGTGACACCGGGAGGCACAGGAAGTCTGACCAGCGTGATAGCCAATTATTCAAATTACGGCGATGCTGTGCTCACACATGACTGGTGCTGGGCAAATTACAAAAATATTGCCGTATCGCAGGGACGCACGCTCAGGACCTTCAGGTTCTTCAATGAAGAGGGAGGCTTTGACGCAGCTGATCTCGAAAAGCAGCTGAATGAGCTCGCTGCTGTCCAGGATCAGGTAGTGCTTATGATAAACACTCCTGCACACAACCCTACGGGATATTCTCTCAGCCTTGAAGACTGGGATGCTCTTATCTCGATAGTGAACAAGGCTGAATGCAAAGTCGTACTTTTCCTTGATATCGCCTACATCGATTATGCCGGCGAAGAGGATGAGGTGCGCGCATTCCTGCCTAAGCTGGCAGATCTCGGAGACCATGCCATCGTGATCTTCGGATACAGCGCATCAAAAACTCTGACCGCATACGGAATGAGATGCGGAGCTATAGTCTGCATGGCAAAGAACGAAGAAGACGCTGAAGAATTCAGACGCGCTGCAGAATATTCTGCGCGTTCGACCTGGTCAAACTGCAACCGCTCGGCCATGGTGGTAATGGGCAAGATTTATTCTGACCCTGAACTTCAGGCTAAGGTCGATGAGGAGAGAAGGATGTACCGCGATATGCTGCTTGAGCGCGGACGTATTTTCGAAAAGACGCTCAACGACAACGGCGTCAGCTGTGTGCCGTTCAGTGCAGGATTCTTTGTCACCATCGCCTGCGATGATCCTGCAGAAGTAGGAAGAAAACTTGAGGAGCAGGACATATTCTGCCTTGCGCTCGCAAAAGGCATACGCGTATCCATCGCTTCGATCTCGAAAGAGAAGTGCGTGAAGTGCGCTGAAGCCATAGCGGCGCTTCTGAAGTAACACCTGCGGCATCCGCTAAGCGGAGAAAGGAGGACGTGATGCTCAAGACAATAGGCATTATGGGCGGAATGGGACCCGCCGCGACAGTAGATCTGATGAGCAGAATAATCAGCATGACCGATGCTGTTTCCGATCAGGAACACATCCCGATGATAGTCGACTCCGACACCAGGATCCCTGACCGTACTGAGGCCATACTCGGAAACGGTGAGAGTCCTGTGCCTGAAATGCTGGCGAGCGCTCGCAGGCTTGAGGCAGCCGGCGCGGATTTCATCGTCATTGCATGCCATGCCGCTCACTATTTTGTAAACGATATAAAAGACAGGATAGGTATTCCTATCCTTGAGATGCCTGAGGAGACCGCGAAGCTTCTCAAGATAAAAGAGGTGAACAGGGCTGCTGTTCTCGGAACAGACGGGACGGTGCAGAGCGGACTTTTTGCTCATGGACTGGAGCGCATGGGAATACAGACGGTATATCCTGATGAAAAACAGCAGAAAACCGTGATGTCTTTAGTGTATGATTATGTCAAGAAGGGAGAAGCGGTGATCCCGGACAGCATGCGTGAAGACATCATGAACCTGATAGGCGATCTGAGCAGTCAGGGTGCTGAGGCACTTATCCTTGCCAGCACCGAGCTGCCTATCGCTTTCAGCCTGATGGGCCTTCATTCCGATGCCTTTGTTGATCCTACATTCATTCTTGCGAAATCCGCTATAAGGATGGCGGGAGCAAAGGTAAGGGATACCAAATAATGATAAGTTATTGCTACCGGTAATTCGTATAAGCTAAAGGGTTTAAAAAGAAAGAGGTGTTTTATGGAGAAAATCAAAAAATCACTGCCTATCCAGATATTCATCGCCCTGGGCCTTGGTATCGTGGTGGGACTCATCATGCTTGCAGCAGGCGAGGGAGCTGTCAACTTTGCCAATGAGTATATCAAGCCTTTCGGTACGATATTCCTCAACCTGCTCAAGTTCATCGTAGTACCGATCGTAATCACTTCGATCATACAGGGTGTGGTATCGCTCTCCGACATCAAGAAGGTAGGAACGATCGGTCTTCGTACCATCATCTACTACTTCTGCACGACAGCATTCGCCATCGTGATCGGACTGATCTTCGCGAACCTGTTCAAGGGATCATATGCAGTACTTGAGACAACAGGTCTTGAGTATGAGGCTGCAGAGCCGACAAAATTCATGGACACCCTCGTGAACATCTTCCCTTCGAACCTGTTCCAGCCGATGGTAGATGCGTCTATGCTGCAGGTAATCGTGATCGCGCTCTTTGTCGGATTCGGCATCATCATCGCCGGTGAAAAGGGACTTCCGTTCAAGTCATGGATCGACAGCGCTTATGAAGTGTTCATGGTAATCATGAGCGGGATCATCAAGATCACTCCGATCGCTGTATTCTGCATGATGGTTCCTGTAGTAGCATCCAACGGACCGCAGATCCTCGGATCGCTCGCGATGGTACTGCTGACAGCTTACATCGCGTACGCCGTACATGCTCTGTTCACGTATTCGGTCGCTGTCAGGACTCTCGGACACATGAGTCCGATCAAGTTCCTCAAGGGAGCTCTCCCGGCATTCCTGTTCGCTTTCTCGAGCACATCTTCGATCGGAACACTCCCTGTAACGATGGAGTGCGCTGAGAAGATGGGCGCCCGTAAGGATGTCGCAAGCTTTACGCTTCCGCTCGGAGCTACGATCAACATGGACGGAACCGCGATCTATCAGGGCGTAGCCTCGATCTTCATCGCAACTTGCTTCGGCATCGATCTGACACTCGGCCAGATGCTCACGATTATCCTGACAGCTACTCTGGCATCGATCGGAACCGCAGGAACACCTGGCGCCGGCATGATCATGCTCGCTATGGTACTCCAGTCTGTAGGTCTGCCTGTTGAGGGTATTGCTCTCATCATGGGCGTTGATAAGATCTTCGACATGGGACGTACCGGAGTCAACGTAGTAGGCGACCTGTCTGCTGCCATGATCGTCAGCGACTATGAGAACAGAAGAGAGGCAAAGGAAGCAGCTAAGGCATAAGTCAGAAAGAATTGCTTAAAAGCTTTGCAGAACAAGATGCGGGCGGCGAAAGACTGATTTCGCTGCCCGCTGAGGTTTATACGGGAAAGGAATCAGCGGATGAACAAATATAAAACGATCGGAATAATAGGCGGGATGGGACCTATGGCGACATACGATCTCGGCATGAAGATACTGGGCAAGACTGAAGCTTCGTGTGATCAGGAAAACATTCCTTTGCTGATCGACTGCAATACCCGTATACCGGACAGGACTGCGGCAATACTGAGCGGCGGGGAAGATCCGGTGCCCGAAATGCTTAAGAGCGCATGGAGACTCGAAGCGGGCGGAGCGGATTTCCTTGTAATGGCCTGCAACACAGCACATTACTTTTACGAAAAGATATGCGAAGAAACAGGCGTACCCGTGCTGAATATGCCGCTTGAGACTGCAGATCTGCTGAGGGAAAAAGGCATAAAAAAAGCAGGCGTTCTGGCTACGGACGGGACCTGCCAGGCGGATATCTACGGAACAGTCCTTGAAGAAATGGGGATAGAGCCGGTCTATCCATCCGAAGAGATGCAGAAAGTGGTCATGAGCCTTATCTATGATCACGTCAAAGCAGGAAAGATGGATTTTTCAGACCTTGATATCGAAGGCCTTATAGCTGAGATGCAGCAAAAAGGAGCCGAGATACTGATCCTTGGATGTACAGAATTGCCTTTGGCATTCAGTAAGCTTGGACCGGCAGCCGGGCTCCCGACTATAGACCCGACTGATGTGATCGCAGAAGTTGCGGTCAGATTTGCCGGAGCTCCGGTGAAAGGCGAGTAAGGCTCATAGCCTGAGCTGCTCTTTATTCAAAAATGCAAATGACTTATACGGACCGACCCGTCCCGGGTCGGTCATTTTATATCCGTATTCATTCAGCAGTCCGGGTTTTTGTGACGTTGCGTTTTTGTGTTATCATTAACGGCGGAACGATATACGGATAAAATGATCTGTAACAGTGGAGGAATCATGATAAAAATCGGCTGTGAAGTCAGGGAGATCAACTACGAAAAATGCTTTGAGAGCCTGATCCCGAAGGTAACGGAAGAATGCAGGTCGAGAAAGGATCCGACCGAGATAGACAAGCTGATCGCACGGCTCGGAGATGATGCTGCACCGGTGGTAAATAAGCTTATGGGCTTTCTGGACACTGATACACGGGATGAGATCATCGTGTGGCTGCTCGAGATGCAGCAGGGTATGATCGTGGAATCCGTGAACAAGGCGCTGCATGACATGCTCGGCGGCGATGCGGTCGTTATCGGAGATCTGTACGCTCTGGACAGGCCGGGCACAAAGATCTCGCTGTATGCGGGAAAGGTGAAGACAGACAGCAAAATACTTGCTGAAAGTCCGGCCTTGACCGGTATTTCCGGAGGCCTGGCAAAACTGGCTTTAAGGCTCTCGGATTCTGAGACCATCGAGAAGGACGTGATCAGTCTGCTTTCTGCCGATTATGTGAAGAGCAAACTTATCTCCGTATTGTCTGACAGCCTGAGCAAAGCCGGGCTGCATATCAGCATAAGCGATCTGGTGGTCAGGGAAGATTCGGGAAGAGAGATGATACCGCGCATGACGGATCCGGATAAGGATGAAGGGCTGCTCCCGGACGCCATAGAAGATAAGATCATAGACGCGCTTGCTGCCTGGCTGAAAGGAAGTCTTAAATGAAAAATCTGAAAAAACTTACTCTTTTGCATTCCAACGATCTTCACGGTGATTTCCTTGCAGAGAAGGTGGACGACAAACTCATCGGCGGCGTTTCGCGCCTGTCAGGCTATATAAATAAGGTGCGTGACGAGGAGAAGAATGTTATCTATTCGATCTCCGGAGATATGTTCCGCGGCTCACTGATCGACAGCGAGTTCCAGGGCCTCTCGACGATCGAGATCATGAACCTGCTCGCACCGGATGTCGTGACGATCGGCAATCATGAAGCTGACTACGGTCTGGCGCATATGCTTTTCATTGAAAAGTGCGCGTCTTTTCCGATCATCAATGCCAACATGTATATCAAGTACATAGGCACACGCCTGTTCAACTCGCACTTCATCAAGGAGATCGACGGGATGCGTGTGCTGTTCATAGGCATACTGACAGGGGAAGTGCTTAAGAACACAAAAAGCGAGGGTGTGGTCGGCACCCTGATAGATATACAGGATGCGGCAACTGAGGTCAGCAAGATCTGCGACGCTTACCGCACAGATGACATCGATCTTACCGTGCTGCTTACACACATCGGTTTCGAAGAAGACAAGAGGCTTGCAGAGGCGCTCGATCCTGCCTGCGGAGTGGACATCATCATAGGCGGACACAGCCATACTCTTCTTTCCGAGCCTTGCGTAGTTGCAGGGATCCCGATCGTTCAGGCAGCTGTCGGCACAGATCAGATAGGACGTTTCGATATAATGGTCGATACAGACAGCAACTGCATAGATTCATATACATGGCAGTGCATCCCTATTACAGAGGAGAACTGCCCACGTGATGAGGAGCTCGAGAAAGTCATCAGCGAGTACAAGGATTATACAGACGAGAAGTACGGGCGCATCCTTACCAGATTCCCGCGTGCGTATACACATCCGGCACGCAACAGGGAGACCGAACTCGGGGATCTCCTGGCAGAATGCATGCGCGAGCAGATGGGCGCGGATCTGGTCCTTGTTGGCTCCGGAAGCATCCGCAAGCCGTCTCTGGGACCGGTAGTCACACTCAGGGATTTCATAGAGATATTCCCGTTCGCGGAGCCGGCGATGGGCTTCAGGATCAGCGGCAAACAGCTCCGCCATATGGTGACTTTCATGCTTCGCGAAGAATCGTTCCTGGACAGCGAGCATAACGAATGGTTCCAGTTCTCGAAAGGCTTCTGCTGCGAGTTCGACAGGAAAAACCACAGTATCATCTCTCTGAAGATGAACGGAAAAGAAGTGGAAGATGATGACCTGTTCACTGTTGTGATGCAGAAGTTCTTCTTCGATAATATCGGGGACTTCCTCGACCTTCCGCATGAGGAGATAGAGAAGAACGGAAGACCTGTCGAAGTTGCCACAAAGGCACCGAACATACTGGAAGAATACTTCAAGGATCACGACAGCATAAAGCTGGACGGTGAGACGAGACTGATAATTCGCACATGATAACGATCGTGAGGAAAAAATGACTTCTAAGGAATGGGAAAAACAAACTCTTGAAGGGGATAAGAAGATAACAAAAAAAGATAAAGAAGTACAGAAACAGGGGCTCCAGACGGGTGGTCTTAGGATTGATCGTTGCATTTTTTGGCTTCGATTACCTTAATGATCTCATAAAAAAGCTAAGCAAAGCTGCCGGAGAATATTCCAAGACGGCAGGCAAGGACGGTCTGTCGCTCGATACACTCTCGGGAGGATTCCATGCTGTCGCAAAGGCGATGGATACAAAACTTGCTGCAGCATCCCTGATACTTCTGCTTCTTGCGCTGCTTATTTTTCTCTGGGCGATCAGCGTAAAGAGCAAGGCGGACGCACTTGATACGGAAATGCTCAAATGGATGCCGGGTGAAGCAGAGCTCGCAGATATCAGAAAAAGATTTGATAATGACTTTGTCAGAGGGGTCCTTTCCGGGATCTCGGCCAAAGAGACAGAAAGCGTTACTGTATCCCTTGACGGCATACAGATAGAAAACAATGATGGTGATGTGTCCTATAATTTCAACAGGGAAGGTTTCAGGAAACTCACCAACTATGAAAGCAAGCAGCTGGCGTTTTACATAGGGACCGAAGCTTTTCCGGAGGGATTTATCATCCATCAGCTGAAAAAACGCGCTGCGGTTTACGACAATTATGTCCGCGGTTATGCTGAAGTCGGAGAGATAAAGGAGAAAACTCCGGATGAAGCGGAAGTTATGAAGAAAAACCTGCGCTGGCTTTTAAAGGAGATAGCCACTATCACCGGCAACAAAAAACTGAAGCCGAAAGATGAGCCGGTCAGGACGGCCGTAGTGGAAGGCGGACATATAGTGATAAACAAGGGCTACAGCGAAAACAGCGAAAAGTATAAAGTCTTATAATTAAATGGTATAATTACTAAAGTAAACGGGACGCTTTTCGCAAGGCTGAGGAGCGGGGATCTACTTATTATGAACAGCAACACACTTATACTGGCACTGGTCTTTCTGGGCAGTGCCCTGATGCTGATCAATATAATCCTGTACATCAGATTCGAGCGGTATATACGGCATATTTGGGGAAACAAAACCCACGTTGCCGGCCTGTATGTGCCGATCGCATTGCTTGTGCTGTTCCTGATAGGATACCTCTTTGTCGGTTTATTCGGGAAACCGGATATAGTTATGGCAGGTATTCTTTTCGGGGGCAGTGTTTTTGTTTATATAATAATCAAAGTTCTGCGGGGGCTTGCGGTGAGCGTATACAACTCAGAGCAGCTGAGAGTGGAACTCCAGGCTGCCGAAAGAGCCAGCAAGGCCAAAACGGCATTCCTTTCCAATATGTCGCATGATATAAGGACTCCGCTGAATGCGATCATAGGCTACTCCGCCATGGCTGAAAGCGAACCGGCCGATGAAGCTAAACTCCGCGAGTATATCGGCAAGATCGGTATTGCCGGCAGACATCTCCTTGACCTTATAAATGATGTGCTCGAGATGAGCAGGATCGAGAGCGGCAGGATGCATCTTGAAGAAGCTCCTGCAGATATCTTAAGCGTGCTCGATGAGGTGGCGACAGTATTCGGCGATCAGATGAAAGAAAAGGGTATAGATTTTTCTGTCGATACGTCCGCTGTGAGCGACAGATACGTGATCTGCGACCGCATCCGCTTCAGCAGGATATTGATGAATCTCATAAGCAACGCATATAAATTCACACCAGAAGGCGGAAGGGTAAGCGCAGTTCTGACGGAGGGCAGTACTACAGGCGGCAGAGCGGATTACGAGCTCCGCGTCAAAGATAACGGAATAGGAATGAGCAGGGAATTTGCTGCAAAGGTCTTTGACTCCTTTGAAAGGGAGAGGACATCCACTGTAAGCAGTCTGCAGGGCACAGGCCTCGGAATGGCCATTACGCACAGCATAGTGGAAATGATGGGCGGAACGATAGATGTTGAGACGGAGCAGGGCAAAGGGACTGAATTTATTGTCCGCTTCAGCCTTGAAACAACGTCAAAAGAGAATGTAAATGCACCTGACAGGTCTGAATACAGTTGTGACTGTGCCGAAGGCATGAGGCTGCTGCTTGCGGAAGATGTTGAAGTCAATCGCGAGATCGCGGTCATGATGCTCACTTCCATGGGATTCATGGTTGAAACAGCTGTGAACGGAAGAGAGGCGGCTGACATGGTCATTGCGTCTGAGCCGGGCTATTACGATGCGGTGCTTATGGATATACAGATGCCGGTCATGAACGGATATGAAGCTGCAGAACTCATACGCTCACTTCCGGACCGGGAACTCGCGTCGGTGCCGATCATTGCCGTTACAGCGAATGCTTTTGCCGAGGATGTGCAGAAGGCTTTCGATACAGGGATGAACGGACATATTTCAAAACCGCTTGAACAAAACAGTATCAAAAGGGTCCTTAAACAGGTCTTTGGGTGTGAGATATCATAACCTGACCGGAAGGTTATACGCGAAAAAGACAAAGCATGAGCGGCATGACGGAGGGACAGGATAAAAAAGGAAATGATATGAAAAAGCTGAAAAGAAAGTTGCTGAGAAAGGCCGCAAAAATTGCCGTAAATTCTCTGAAGGACAGCGCCGTAAAGTCGGCGACAGAGTCCCTGAACGGCAGCGGGCAGGCCGGTCAGAGCCGGGAAAAACCTGCTTCGAAGACTACAGGCAGCATCACTGTCAGAGAGATGCGCAGGAGCGACAGGCCGGAGGTCATGGAACTGATGCGTGAGGCCTTCTCTCCGAAAGCTGCTCTGACATCTGATCACGAAGCTGTATTCAGCAGAAACATAAGTGAATGCCTGTCGGACAGCAGGTTTATTGATGGCTTTGTATTTGCATATAAGGAATCGGACGACAGTCTCTGGGGATATGCCATAGTCGCTCACGGATTCAGTACTGAACTTGGGAAGCCATGCATGTGGATACAGGATCTGTATCTTCGTGAAGAGGCGAGGGGACTTGGGCTTGCACCGGAATTCTCAGACTATATAGAGACTGTATATCCCGGTGAAACCAACATAGAAGTTGATGCATAACACAGAAAAAGGTAAAATTATCTGGTTGTAATCTTACACGGAAATCGGTCCATCAAAACGGAGGTATTGGGAAATGACAAAAGGCGCACAGTTATACGAAGGCAAGGCAAAAAAGGTGTTCAGCACAGAAGATCCTGAACTTCTGATCGTTTCATATAAGGACGATGCCACTGCCTTCAATGGTCTCAAGAAGGGAACCATACAGGGAAAAGGCGTTATCAACAACAGGATGTCCAACATGCTCATGAGATATCTCGAGACAAAGGGCATCCCGACACACTACGTCGAGGAACTGAATGAAAGGGATACAGTTGTAAAGAAGGTATCCATCGTGCCTCTTGAAGTCATCGTCAGAAACATCGCCGCAGGCTCCTTCTCAAAGCATTACGGAGTAGAGGAAGGCGTTGTATTTGAGTCACCTACAGTGGAGTTTTCATACAAAAATGACGATCTGGGCGATCCGCTCCTCAACACCTATCATGCGCTGGCTCTCGGGCTCGCGACCGAAGAGGAGATAAAGCTGATCGAGAAGTACGCTTTCGGAGTCAACGACATACTCTCGGAGCTCTGGAGAAAGTGCGGCGTCATACTGGTCGACTTCAAGCTGGAGTTCGGAAGACTCTCTGACGGCACCATCGTCCTGGCTGATGAGATCAGCCCTGACACATGCCGCCTGTGGGACAGCGAAACAAAGGAAAAACTCGACAAGGACAGATTCCGCAGGGATCTGGGCGGAGTTGAAGAGGCATACAACGAGATCATGAGCCGCCTTGAGGCAAACATGGAGGACTAATAAATGAGTAATTGCGCAGTAGTAGGAATCAACTGGGGAGATGAAGGTAAGGGCCGCATGGTCGACCTGCTGACCGAAGACTACGATGTAGTGGTCAGATTCCAGGGCGGCGGAAACGCGGGTCATACCGTTATCAACGAAAAGGGCAAGTTTGCTCTTCATCTTCTTCCTTCCGGAGTTTTCAGGGATGGTGTTTTAAATATCCTCGGAAACGGTGTAGCGGTGGATCCGGAGAACCTGTGGAACGAACTTCAGCAGGTCGCTGCCGACGGCGTTGAGATCACACCGGACATGCTCAAAATTAGCGACAGGGCATCGCTGCTGATGCCATGGCACAGAGAGCTTGACGGTCTTGAAGAGGCACGACTTGCCGACAAGAATTACGGATCGACAAAGCAGGGCATCGCTCCATTCTATTCCGACAAGTATCAGAAAAAGACAGTCCTTGCGGGAGAGCTGTTCTTCCCTGACGAGCTCCGCTCGCATCTTAAGGATCTTCTCGAGTGGAAGAACCTTACTCTCAGCGGCGTATACGGAGCAGAGCCATATACCATGGAGATGCTCGAGGACTGGCTGAATGATTACTGCGAAAAGATAAAACCGTATGTATGCGATACGGGTCTTCTGCTCAAGGAGGCTCAGGAGCAGGGCAAGAAGATACTCTTTGAGGCCCAGCTGGGCGCTCTCAGAGACCTTGATTTCGGTATCTGCCCATACACTACATCATCAAATACCCTCGCGAAGTACGCTCCGATCGGAGCCGGCATACCTTCCGCTGAGATAGATGAGATCATCGGTGTCGTCAAGGCATACTCGACATGCGTAGGAGAGGGGCCTTTCGTCGGCGAGATGCACGGCGAAGAGGCTGACAGACTCCGTGAGGCGGGTGCCGAGTACGGCGCAAAGACGGGAAGACCGCGCCGCGTTGCTCCGCTCGACCTCGTCGCCACAAAGTACGGAACTGAGATGCAGGCTGCAACATGCCTCGCCATAACCAAGATGGACGTTCTCAGCTACCTTGACAGGATCCCTGTCATCACAGCATATAAGGTGAACGGCGAATGCACTGACAGATTCCCGTTCCCGGCTCTGCTGAATGATGCTGAGGCGGTAGTGGAGTATGTCGACGGATGGAACTGCGACATATCGGGCGCCCGCAAGTGGGAAGACCTCCCGGAGGCCGCCAGAAACTACATAGACATGATCGAAAAGACCGTGGGCTGCCCGGTGAGATACATCTCGGTCGGCGCAGAGAGAGAAAGTATCGTGATAAAGTAAGTACAGGCGATGATCAGGAGAAAACCAATGACAGATAAATATGAATCCCCGCTGTCCTCAAGATACGCATCTGACTACATGCTCGGACTGTTTTCTTCGGACACCAGGTACCAGACCTGGAGGCGCCTGTGGGTGGCTCTCGCAAGACAGGAGATGAGACTGGGCCTTCCGATAACGGAGGAACAGGTCGCAGAACTTGAGGCTCATATAACTGACATCGATTATGAGGTCGTAAGGCTCAGGGAGAAGGAAGTCAGGCACGATGTAATGGCGCACGTATATGCTTACGGAAAGGTCGCGCCGTCAGCTGCCGGCATCATCCATCTCGGTGCAACGAGTTGCTATGTCACAGATAACGCAGACCTTGTGATATACAGGGACGCTCTTAAATACATCCGCAATGAGCTGCTCGGCGTGATCGCTAATCTTGCTGTATTCGCGGATAAATATAAGGCAACACCTGCGCTCGGATACACACACTACCAGCCGGCTCAGCCGGTCACCATCGGCAAGAGGTCGACCCTGTGGATGCAGGACTTCGCAGCTGATGTGGAAGAGATAGACTTTGTGCTTGAGAACATTAAGTTCCTCGGATGCCGCGGAACAACGGGAACGGAAGCAAGCTTCATGGACCTGTTCGAAGGAGATGAGGCGAAGATAGATGAGATGAACCGTGCCATCGCTGCGGAATTCGGCTTCGACAGATGCTTTGACGTGTGCGGGCAGACCTATCCGAGAAAGGCCGACAGCAGGATCCTGAACGCTCTCTCGTCTGTAGCGCAGAGCTGCTACCGCATGGCCAACGACATACGCCTCCTGCAGCATGACAGACAGGTCGAGGAGCCGTTCGCGAAGAACCAGATCGGTTCATCCGCTATGGCATACAAGCGCAATCCGATGAGATCCGAGAGGATATGCTCGCTTGCAAGATACCTGATGGCAGATGCGATGAACGCACCTATGACTGCATCGGTACAGTGGATGGAGAGGACTCTCGATGACTCGGCGAACCGCCGCATCTCCATGCCTGAGGGCTTCCTCTGCGCTGATGCTATAATCAGGCTTGCGCAGAACGTGACCGACGGACTTCACGTCAATGAGAAGATCGTAGAGAAGACCCTGAATGAGTTCCTTCCTTTCATGGCTACGGAGAACCTCCTTATGGAGGCGGTAAAGCGCGGAGGAGACAGGCAGGAACTTCATGAAGTTATCCGCAGATGTTCCATGGAAGCTACGGCTAAGATGAAGAACGGCGAGGAGTGCGATCTCATGCAAAGGCTGGCCGCAGAACCGCAGTTTCAGCTGAACGATGATGAGATACAGGCGGTTCTAAAGCCTGAACTCTACATCGGAAGATGCCCGCAGCAGGTGGAGCAGTTCCTTGAAAAGATCCGCCCGCTGATCGAAGGTGCGGACGTAAAGTCGGCAGAGATAAATCTTTAGTACATACTGTAGAACATACATGAAGAGGGCAGCTCTGCTGCTCTCTTTTTGCGATGATGCATAGGATTTTTGCCTGAGCTGTGATATCATCAATAGACTTGGGGGTCGTATGTGGTGACCCCGATGGTCAGAAACAGGAGACATATATAATGGCTGAAAAAAGCAAAAAGAAATCTAAAGGAAAAAGAATGAAGAAGAGCGGCGCATCTACAGCCGTAAAGGAGTTCTTTTCGGGAGGCCCAAAGAAGGTTATCCTTAAAAGCATCCTGGCCCTGGTCGCGGTCGGAATGGTCTACCTTGTGATCATGACGGGTGTTCTTGCCGTACGTCTCGGACATATAAGCATGGACAGTCTGTACCAGAACATAGAGCGCTCTTCAACGCTGTATGATATCAAAGGCGAGCAGATAGATACCCTGCACTATACGCAGGACAGAATGATCGTCTCCATAGACGAAATGCCTGAAGAACTCAAGAATTCGTTCATAGCGATAGAGGACAAGACGTTTTATAAGCACCACGGATTCAACTTCAGACGTATGATCGGAGCGGTGCTGTCAAAGCTCCTCGGAAGGTCGGACGCGATCAGCGGAACATCCACGATAACGCAGCAGCTTGCGCGAAACGTTTATCTGTCGGAGATCAAGAGCCAGAGGAGCATACACCGTAAGCTTTCGGAAATGTTCATAGCGTGGAGGCTGGAGCACAGTCTTACAAAGGACCAGATACTCGAGGCCTATCTTAATACGATATATCTCGGATACGGCAACTACGGAGTAGGGGCCGCTTCGCGTACTTACTTTTCCAAGGATGTAGGCGATCTTGATCTCGCAGAGTGCGCGGCTCTTGCCGCTCTGCCTCAGGCGCCTGATGCCTATGCTCTGATAACGACCGAGCCGGGCGAAGACAGCGATCCGATCGAGAAGATCAATTACTACACTCTCGACCAGATAAGCGGTGATGCAAAGGCCGCAGAAACTGATGAGGCTGATACGGCTGATTCGGATTATGAGGGCGAGGACGGCGAAGACAAGGATGACGGTACCGGATACTATGCAAACGATGTATCGAAGGACCGCCGCGACCTTGTTCTGAGCCTGATGGCCGATCAGGGATTCATTTCGGATTCTGAAGCAGAAAAGGCAAAGGTCGACCTGATAGACATAATCGAGCCTAGCTTCGAAAAGAGTGAATCCGCATATACATACTTCACTGATTATGTCGCAGGCATAGTCATGCAGGATCTCATCGATCAGTACAAGATGAGTGAAGAAGATGCTCAGCGCATGGTATATACCGGCGGACTGGATATATATACGACACTGAACAGTGAAGTCCAGAACGCTATATACAGTGAGTTCCAGAATGACTACAACTTCCCGGTCGCTGTGGACGGAAGCAAGGTACAGGCCAGCATGGTCGTCACAGAGGTGGGAACAGGATATATCAGCGGCATGGTCGGAGGCAGGGATGCCGAAGGCTCCCAGCTCTTCAACAGGGCGGTCAGTCCGAGGCAGCCGGGATCATCCATAAAGCCTCTTGCCGTTTACGGCGCAGCTCTTCAGAAGAGCTACGAGCTGGCTTCGAAGAACAAGCCGTTCCCGTTCGTCGATTACGGCATCGACAAGCAGGGTACAAAGTACTGGGGCGATTACATAACAGCCAGCTCTGTTGTCATAGACGAGCCTCTCAAGGTAAACGGCGAGGAGTGGCCGCGTAACTTTACAAAGACATACTCCGGCCGCCAGACCCTCAGGACGGCCCTACAGCAGTCGATCAATACCTGCGCTGTAAAGATACTCTGGCAGGTAGGGCTTGATTATTCTGCAGACCTGCTTGAAAAGTACGGACTTACTACACTGGTCACTGATCAGAGCGAAAAGACGAACGATGTAAATCCGGCAGCTCTGGCTCTCGGTGCCATGACATACGGAGTCACTCCGCTTGAAATGTCGCTCGCGTATGCGACTTTCCCTAACGGCGGAGTCAGAAACACGGCCATGTGCTATACAAAGGTCGAAGACAGCAACGGAAAGACTCTGCTTACAGGCAAGTCTGAATCCATAAAGGTCATCGACGAGGGCGTGGCCTGGATAATGACAGACCTTCTGCAGTCCGTAGTGTCAAGGGGAATAGCCGGCAACGCTGCTATATCGGGCGTCAAGGTCGGCGGCAAGACAGGTACAACAAATGACACCTTCGACGTATGGTTTGACGGATTCACACCTGATTATGCTGCGGCTCTCTGGATCGGCACTGACCTCAATGTTGAGATGATAGGCGGATCCAACCAGGCAGCGGCGCTCTGGAGCAGGATCATGCGTCAGGTCAGCGGCATAACAGAAGGCGAATACCTTGAGATGCCGTCAAATGTCATCAAGAAGAACGGCGAGTACTATACGAACGGTACTGAGAAGAACACAAGCACCTATAAAGGTAACGGCGGCGTAAATAACAAAGGCGGAGACAAGAAGGATACTGAGGACAACGATACAGATACAAGTACGGATACGACACCAAGCGTGACACCGCAGAGCAACAGCGGCGGCGGAAGCAGCACTGGTGGCGGAAGCAGCACTGGCGGCGGCGGCTCGGGCGGCGGTGACTCGGGCGGCGGTGACTCGGGCGGAGACCCAGGTACTAATCCGGGCGGTACCCCAGGCGGAGACCCAGGTACTAATCCGGGCAGTACCCCAGGCGGAGACCCAGGTACTAATCCGTGAGATAGCACCGTAGATGGAAACGGAAACGGTACATCCACAACCGGTAATTAACTGTTTTAAGAAAATACCCTGAATGATCACGGATCTCTGATCATTCAGGGATTTTTTCTTTCTTTCAGCGCGGAGGCCTTCAGTGCTATAATAAAAGCTGACTAACTCATTATCGGGTTTTCAATATGTTCAGTTATCGTCAATGATGGGGGAAGGGTTTGACCAAACTGATCATAATGACAGTGATATATATTGCCACCGAGGCACTCGGACTTGGACTGCTCTACAGTACGCTCAGGAGGGCTCTGACATCTGACGGCAAAAAAACTGACCGGGCGGCACTGCCAGTTCTTCTGCTCGGCCTTTTGTTTTTATTTCCTCTTATAGGTGCTTATATTCCGGATGGACCTGTATGCTGGTTTTTCCAGAAATGGGGAAATATCGCCATTGGATACATGATCTACTTTTTCAGCATCCTCCTCATAGTAAGACTGGCGGAGTTTGCGGTAAGGGCGGTGCGCAGGCTGCGGACTCACGAAAAACAGACTCCGTCGCGTGCATACTGCAGATGCATGCTGGTCCTTATACTTGCAGCAACGGTCGCTCTCAACGTTTTCGGAGGGATGACCGCACATGATGTGAAGACCACGTACTATAAGGTGCCTAAGGAATCGCTGGGGCAGGATCAGCCGCTCCGCATAGTTCTGATAGGAGATACACACATCGGTGTGAATTCGACTCCTCAGCTTTACCGTGACATGACAGACCGCATCAATGAGCAGGACCCTGACATCGTTGTCTTTGCCGGTGATATAGTGACAAGCTCATACGGAGCGATGAGGGAACCTGAAGTCTACTCAGAAATCCTGAGCCGTATAAAGGCAAAGCACGGCAAATACGTAATCTACGGCAACCATGACGTTGAAGAGCCATTGCTCGGCGGATTTACGTATATAGGGGCTGAGAACGCCCTGAGACATCCTGAGATGGAGAAGTTCATAGCTGACTGCGGATTCACCCTGCTGAGAGATGAGGTCATAATACTGCCTGAATTCAACGGCCTCTGCATAGCCGGCAGGAGGGACGAGAGCCGCCCGGGCGACGGCGTAAAGGTGAGGGCGAGCCTTGCTGAGCTTATGTCAGGGACAGAGCCTTCCGAACCGGTCCTTCTTCTGCAGCATGAACCTTCGGATCTTGAAGAACTCGATACATACGGGATAGACCTGTCCGTCTCCGGACATACGCACGACGGCCAGATATTCCCGGGAAATATATTTTCACGTATAAGGGGACCTCAGTCCTACGGACTTAAAAAGTGGGGCGCGGCGAATGTTATCGTTACTTCGGGAGTAGGCTTCTACGGGCCGCCTATAAGGGTGGCAACGATAAGCGAGATAGCCGTTATTGATGTTGAGTAAGGCGGTGAGGGCATGGACACAAATGATCTTAAGGGGAGACAGCTCTGGAAGGCAAAAGCCAGGGCAGTGGTAAAAAAGCATTACATACTGCTGGTATTGCTATGCCTTGTTTCCGTATTCTACGGCAATGAGTTCAACTATGTAAGTTCGCATACGAACGATACCTACAATTTTCTTTCGGGTCAGGATCCTGAAGGAACGGGCATAAAGTTGAGGATCGATGACAAGTCTCTGATCGAGATCGCAGAGGAAAAGATGGGCATCGACATCGAGGCTCTCAGACAGAAGAGGCTCGAAAGGACGGAGAAGATCCGGGTAAGCGGAAGTCAGCAGCTGGAAAAAATACAAAGCAAGGAGAGGGGCATCTTTGCATCCGTGGCTTCGTACTTTTCATCAGGCAAGCTGGTAGATACCATAGTGGATACCGGAGAATCGGTGCTGAATTCACGCAAACTCATAGAAACGATACTCATAATAGCAGCCTTGCTTGTGAGCCTGTTCATCTGGGTCTTCCTGAAGAACGTCTATATAGCGATATTACGGAGAATGTTCCTTGAAGCGCGGACGTATGCCAGTGTACCGGTATCCCATGTACTGCACTTCAGGATCGTAAGATGCTGGATGAACGCATCAATGGCTATGCTGCGGGTCACGATATATGAGTTACTGTGGTGGCTTACAGTCGTGGGCGGTGTTATAAAGCACTATTCCTATCTTCTTGTACCATACATCATTGCCGAAAATCCTGACATCGATCCGGAGGAAGCTATCAGTCTGTCACGGCGGATGATGGACGGACACAAGATGGAGGCCTTCTATATAGACCTTTCGTTCATAGGATGGCATATCCTCGGCATTCTGACCTTCGGAGCTGCTGAAGCGTTCTGGGCAGTACCGTACAAGATCGCGACTTTTACGGAATACTACGCCGTAAGAAGAGCAGATGCCAGAACTATTGAACTTGAGGGATCTGATCAGCTCAATGACAGATACCTCTTTGAAAAGGCGGACAGAGATATGCTCGAAGAGGCCTATGTGGATATCGAGGCTCAGAAAATGTATATCGACACACACAGGGTGACTCTGAGCCCGGTCAAAGCATTCTTTGCCAAAAACTTCGGCCTGTGGATAGGAAGCACTGAGGAGAAGAAAGCATACGACGAAGTTGACAACAGACGCCAGCAGATAGTTGCAGACCGTGCAGCCATCAGGGGCGAAATGTATCCGCAGAGACTGAATCCTCTCTGGGAGGAAGACAGCTACCATGCCCTCAGGCATGCAAGGTCCATCCGCACATATACGATATGGTCGGTCATAATGATATTCTTCGTATTCGCATTTATCGGCTGGAGCTGGGAGGTAGGCATACACCTTGTAAAGGATGGCGTGTTCGTAAACAGAGGCGTTATGCACGGACCGTGGCTGCCTGTCTACGGAAGCGGAGTCGCCATGATCATCGTGGCTCTGGCAAGGTGGCGCAGGAATCCTGCAGCAGAGGCGATACTCACGATAGTGCTCTGCGGCTTTGTGGAATACATGACTTCATACTATCTCGAGGTCACAAAGGGAATGCGCTGGTGGGACTATACCGGGTACTTCCTCAATCTCAACGGAAGGATATGCGGAGAGGGGCTCATGGTATTCGCCATAGGAGGCATGGCGGCAGTATATCTCCTTGTGCCTATCGTAGACAGCCTTCTGTCCCGTATAAATCCGAAGATCCTTACGGCTCTCAGTATAGTGCTTGTGATCATTTTTGCGGCAGATATGGTATACTCTCACAATACACCTAACATCGGAGAGGGGATCACTGATTATGACGCTTACAAGTCGACATCATCCGTTGAGTATGACATCGGTCATATCCGGTATAGGTAAGGGGAATGAGAGAATGGGGGTATGAATGGACCTGAGAACTTTGCAGTATTTTGTTACTGTTGCAGAAGAGCTGAACATAACCAGGGCGGCAGAAAAGCTGCACATGAGCCAGCCGCCGCTGAGTGCGCAGATAAAAAATCTGGAATCAGAACTTGAGACAGAGCTTTTCATAAGGGGGAAAAGACGTCTCAGCCTTACGGAATCAGGAAAGCTGCTTTACAGAAGAGCAAAGGACATCCTGAGCATGGCAGACAGGACTCAGGCGGAGATCCTTTCGCTGAGCCGCGGCATGAGCGGAGTGATATCCATAGGACTTGTCGAGGGCATGGCTCCCGACATTGCGGCTGAATGGTTTGCCGGCTTCATGAAACAGTATCCGAATGTAAGGTTCAGGATACTGGACGGAAGTACCGACGACCTGCTTGAAAAGCTGAGGAGCGGCATCATAAGCCTTGCGGTCATAACTTCGCCGTGCGACCATTCTCTTCTCCACAGCTTCCGCGTGGGAGAGGAGAAGATGACCGTGATCATGAGCAGGGAGCATCCTCTGGCAGCGGATAACGGAAGGAAGGTAAGGATAAAGGACCTCGTCGGAGAGAACCTGATAGTCCCGAGCAGAAAGGCGCTCATAGATACCATTTACAAGTGGTTCAGGACTGTCGGCGAAGAGCCTAAGATAGTCTGCGAGATGGACAGCTATCTTGATGCGGCCGCTCTCGCGGGCCGGAAGGTCGGACTGAGCATCTATCCGAGAACGGCATATATCCCGAACGATTCGCTGATATCCAAGGAGATCGCCGGAAACAAAAAGATGGAATACCTCTTTGTATGGCGCAAGGGTCATCCTCTTCCTGTGATAGAAGAAAAATTCATTGATTTTGTAAAAGACAAGGTCATGGACGGCACTCAGCAGCAGTGAGCGGTCCGCAGTGATGAAACATAAGAGACTGAAAGGCTCCCCGTGAGGGAGCCTTTTTCATATGCAAAAAATATGATAAGCCCAATGCTATATGTATTTTATCTGAGAAGAATATTGGATTATTTTTGAACTATAATTTTTCAGAAGTTAAACCGGGAAAGGGGGTTGCTGCAATGAGTACTGTATCTGAGTATTTCGGATCAATGGTTTTTGACGATAAGGTAATGAGATCGATGCTCTCGGCTGATGTTTATCATTCGATGAGAAAAACGATCGACAGAGGTAACCCTCTTAATCAGGAGATAGCAAACGCTGTTGCCCAGGCGATGAAGAACTGGGCGGTCTCCAAGGGAGCAACGCATTTTACGCACTGGTTCCAGCCTCTGAACGGTGTGACAGCTGAAAAGCATGACAGCTTCATCCAGGCATCGCCGGACGGCGGGGTAATAATGGATTTTTCGGGCAAGGAGCTCATCAAGGGAGAACCTGATGCCTCGTCATTCCCATCGGGCGGACTCAGGGCCACTTTCGAGGCCAGAGGATACACAGCCTGGGATCCGACATCGTATGCGTTCATAAAGGGAAAAACGCTCTGCATACCTACCGCATTCTGTTCATACAGCGGAGAGGCGATGGATGAGAAGACGTCTCTTCTGAGATCCATGGACGCGATCGACAGACAGGCTCTGAGAGTGCTCAGGCTTCTCGGAAACGATTCCGTAAAGAGGGTGCACGCCGTAGTCGGAGCCGAGCAGGAGTATTTTCTGGTTCCGCACGAACTCTATGAGCAGAGACCTGACCTCAGGTTCACGGGAAGGACGCTGTTCGGAGTCATGCCGCCAAAGGGGCAGGAACTCGATGATCATTATTTCGGACCGATAAAGCCCGAGATATCGCGTTTCATGGAAGAACTCAACAGCGAACTCTGGAAGCTGGGCGTGCTAGCCAAGACTGAGCATAACGAGGTCGCTCCGTCCCAGCACGAGCTCGCCTGCATATACACCAAGGTAAACGTGACGACTGACCAGAACCAGCTGGTAATGGAGATGATAAAGAAGGTGGCTGAGCGCCACGGCTTCGTAGCTCTGCTGCATGAAAAACCTTTTGAAGGTGTGAACGGCAGCGGAAAGCATAACAACTGGTCACTCTCCACCGACAAGGGAGTCAATCTCATGGCTCCCGGTGACACCCCGCATGATAACGCGCAGTTCCTTCTCTTTCTCTGCGCGGTTATCAGGGCGGTGGATGAATATCAGGATCTGCTGAGGATCTCGGTAGCGTCTGCGAGCAACGATCACAGGCTCGGGGCAAACGAGGCTCCCCCGGCGGTCATATCGATCTTCCTCGGGGACGAGCTGACGGCAGTCCTTGAGTCGATCGAGCAGGATTCACCGTACGAAAAAAGCGAGGATGTTCTCATGAAGCTCGGCACGGGAGTCCTTCCGGGTTTCAGCAGGGACAATACCGACAGAAACAGGACATCTCCGTTTGCCTTCACGGGCAACAAATTCGAATTCAGGATGCCGGGATCGATGAGCAGTCTGGCATTTCCGAACGTCATAATCAACACGGCCGTCGCCGATTCGCTCGAATACTTTGCGGACAGACTCGAAGGCTCGTCCGATATAAGCCGCGATATCTACTCACTGGTGAGAGAAACTCTGAGCGGGCACGGAAGGATCATCTTCAACGGAGACGGATACAAGGACGAATGGGTCAGAGAGGCTGAAAGGCGCGGGCTTTCGAATTACAGGACCACAGCGGACTGTGTGCCGCATCTTCTGGATAAAAAGAATGTGGATATGCTGCTGCATCATGAGGTCTTCTCAAGGTCCGAACTTGAATCAAGATGTGAGATCATGCTTGAGACCTACTGCAAGACCATCTGCATAGAGGCCAGGACGATGAGATCGATGGCTGTAAAGAGGATAGCTCCGGCTATCGAGAAGTACACCGCGGAGCTTGCTGCGAACGCCGCTGCCAAGAAAGCTGTTATACCTGATCTCGGATGCAGGTTTGAGGAAGAAACGATCAGATTTCTTTCCGGACAGACGGACCGCATATACGATGATGTTGACCGGCTTGAAGAGGTCATGGCTTCACTGAGCTTTGCGGACTATGTGCATGACTCCGAAGTCATAAGGGACAGTCTTCTGCCGGCAATGGAAGCGCTCAGAAAGGACAGTGATGATGCCGAAGCAAGGACTTCAAAATCATACTGGCCGCTTCCTAACTACGGGCTTCTGCTATTTGGTGAGAAATAAGGAGGTTCGGGTATGTGCACGATAATGACAACAACGGGGAGCCATACGGGAATGGGAGAATTTGAAGAGGCGTTCTCCCTTATCAGACACCGCGGACCAGATGATACCAGGATCATACGTGCCGGCGCTGGCATAATGGGATTCCACAGGCTATCCATAATGGGCCTTACGCCGGAGGGCATGCAGCCATTCGAAAGGGAAGGCTGCAGCGTCATATGCAACGGCGAGTTATATGGCTTTGAAAAGATGAAAAGTGAACTTGAAGCAAAGGGGTATTCCTTCGTTTCGGGTTCTGACTGCGAGATACTGCTACCGCTCTGGTTTGAGTACGGCACGGAAATGTTCAGAATGCTTGATGCGGAATTCGCCTGCGTCATATATGACGGCAGAAGCGGCGAATTCATAGTTGCAAGAGATCCTATAGGCATCAGACCGCTCTATTACGGCTATGATGCTGACGGCTGCATCGCATTTGCAAGCGAGCCTATAGGCCTGCTTGGTATATGTGACAGGGTGATGCCTTTCCCACCCGGATGTTACTGGCGTAAAGGGGATTTCATACAGTATCGCGACATGACTGAAGTCACGGGATACGTGACGGGCGATATCGATGAAATATGCGGCAATATCAATGCCTTGCTGACTGAAGGGGTCAGGAAGAGACTTGTGGCCGATGCCAAGGTAGGATTTCTTCTTTCAGGAGGTCTCGACTCATCCCTCGTGTGCTCCATAGCCGCGGGGGAAAGTCAGGATCCCATCAGGACATTCGCGATAGGAATGGATAAGGACGCTATCGACCTCAAATACGCGAAGACTGTTGCCGACTATATAGGCAGCGATCATACCGAAGTCATAATAAGCAAAGAGGATGTTCTCGGTGCGCTTGATGAGGTGATACGCCTGCTCGGCACCTTCGATATCACCACCGTAAGGGCATCGATAGGCATGTATCTTGTGTGCAAGGCGATCCACGAGACTACGGACATCAGGGTCATCCTGACGGGCGAGATATCCGATGAGCTTTTCGGCTATAAATACACGGACTTCGCGCCATCTGCCGCAGCCTTCCAGGAAGAGGCGTGCAAGCGTATGAGAGAACTGCACATGTATGACGTTCTGAGAGCAGATAGATGCATCTCGGGAAACAGCCTTGAGGGCAGGGTGCCTTTCGGCGATCTCGCGTTCGTACAGTATGTGATGTCGATAGATCCCGAACTCAAAATGAATAAGTACGGCAAAGGGAAATACCTTCTGAGAAAGGCCTTTGAAGGAGACTATCTTCCGGATGAGATACTCTGGAGAGAAAAGGCGGCGTTCTCGGATGCGGTCGGCCATTCGATGGTAGATGACCTCAAGGAATATGCCGAAGCCTTATATACGGATGAAGAGTTTGCCGGGGGATGCGCAAAATACAGCCACGCCAGACCGTTCACAAAGGAGTCCCTCCTGTACAGGGAAATATTCGAAAAGTATTATCCCGGCCAGGCAGAGATGATTACAGACTTCTGGATGCCTAACCGCTCGTGGGAAGGCTGTGACGTTGATGACCCTTCGGCAAGGGTGCTTTCAAACTACGGTGCCAGCGGCATCTGATGCTTTTGACCGGTTTTTTATCAGGAGATCCATGCGGTCTCCTGATTGCTTTGGAGAAGAAAAGAGGTGACTGTTGTGGACAAGAAGTACATATTCGTTACAGGCGGAGTCGTATCCGGACTCGGAAAAGGAATAACGGCGGCATCACTGGGACGCCTTCTGAAAGCGAGGGGGCTCAAGGTGGCGGCACAGAAGCTCGACCCGTATATCAATGTGGATCCCGGAACGATGAGCCCGTTCCAGCACGGAGAGGTATATGTTACAGAGGACGGCGCTGAGACCGACCTCGACCTCGGTCACTATGAAAGATTCATAGATGAAGACCTCAATAAATACTCAAACCTTACGACCGGCAAGGTCTACTGGAACGTACTCAATAAAGAGAGGCGCGGCGAGTATCTCGGAAGCACCGTGCAGGTCATACCTCATATAACGGATGAGATAAAGGAATTCATCTACAGCGTCGGAAGAGCCGGAGACAGCGACGTTATCATCACCGAGATCGGCGGTACTGTAGGAGACATCGAGAGCCAGCCTTTCCTTGAGGCGGCCAGGCAGGTCTGCATAGAGCAGGGCAAGGAGAACTGCCTTTTCATCCATGTCACGCTCGTTCCTTTCATACACGGCTCGGGAGAGCATAAATCAAAACCGACGCAGCATTCCGTAAGAGAACTCCAGAATATGGGGATCACGCCTGACATAATAATCATGAGATCCGACAGGCATATCGATGAGGAGATCTTCGACAAGATATCGATGTTCTGCAATGTCAAAAGGGACTGCGTCATAGAGAACATAACGCTGCCGGTGCTGTATGAGGCTCCGCTGATGCTTGAGAAGGCGCGCTTCTCATGGATAGTCTGCCGCGAGCTCGGCATCGACGCCGGTCCGTGCGACATGGAGGAATGGAAGTCCATGGTAGGCAGGATAAAAGCGGGCGGAAAGAAGGTCACCATCGCGCTTGTGGGCAAGTACATAAAGCTGCACGACGCATATCTTTCGGTCGCCGAGGCTCTTAGACACGGCGGTTTTGAAACAGGCTGCACTGTTGAGATAAAATGGATAGAAGCGGAAGATAATACCGCAGAAACTGAAGATATGATGCTCTCGGATGCCGACGGGATAATAGTGCCGGGCGGATTCGGAGACCGCGGCATAGAAGGCATGATAAGAGCGGCCGGATATGCCAGAAGGAACAACATCCCGTACTTCGGCATATGCCTCGGCATGCAGATAGCCGTGATCGAATACGGCAGAAGCGTTCTCGGGTACGCTGACGCGAATTCGGGCGAGTTCGACGAAACCAGCGCTCATAAGGTCATTGACCTGATGCCGGACCAGTACGGAGATATCCCGAAGGGCGGCACCATGAGGCTCGGAGCTTATCCTTGCAGCATAAAGCCGGGAACACTGCTTGCGGATATCTACGGAGAACTCAGCATAGGGGAACGCCACAGACACCGCTATGAATTCAACAACAGCTTCAGGGAAGAGTATGAGAAGGCCGGAATGACGATAGCCGGGACTTCACCTGACGGACGCCTTGTTGAGTCGGTCACGATACCTGAAAACGGCTTCTTTGTGGGCGTGCAGTACCATCCGGAATTCAAGAGCAGACCGAACAGGGCTCACCCTATCTTCAGAGAATTTATAAGGGCAGCGGGAAGTAAAGGAGAAAAATAATGTGCGGAATAGTAGGTTTTACAGGAAGACAGCAGGCGGCACCCGTGCTGCTTGACGGCCTTTCGAAACTTGAGTACAGGGGATATGACTCAGCAGGTCTTGCTGTGAGGGATGGCTCCTCGCTTGCAGAGGTGGTAAAGTCCACGGGCAAACTCAGGAATCTCTCAGAAAAGATCGACGGGGGCAGGGCTCTTGCGGGGACCTGCGGCATAGGCCATACAAGATGGGCGACCCACGGCGAGCCTTCACAGACCAACGCTCATCCGCATGTGAGCGGCAACGCTACGGGATCGGCATCCGGCCCGGTGGAATCCGATGTAGTCGGTGTGCATAACGGTATCATAGAGAACTATGAAGAGCTGCGTGCAAAGCTCGCGGGAAACGGATACTCATTCTACAGCACGACTGACACGGAAGTCGCGATCAAGCTGGTCGATTATTACTACAAGAAATACAAGATAGGACCTATCGACGCCATAAACAGGATGATGGTGCGTGTCCGCGGATCCTATGCACTGGCACTGATGTTCAAGGACTATCCGGGAGAGATCTACGCCGCAAGGAAGGACAGCCCTATGGTGATAGGAGTGTCCGACGGAGAGACTTTCCTCGCTTCTGACGTACCGGCGGTCCTCAAATATACCAGAGACATATACTATATAGACAATCTGCAGTCTGTAAGACTGCTTCCGGGCGAGGCGCATTTCTTTGACCTCAACGGTGATGAGGTCAGCATGGAGAGCACCCATATCACATGGGATGCAGAGGCTGCCGAAAAGGGCGGCTACGAGCACTTCATGATAAAGGAGATCCACGAGCAGCCTAAGGCTGTCAGGGACACTCTCGCCTCGGTCATCAAGGACGGCAAAATAGACCTCTCAGCAGCCGGACTTACGGAAGATATTCTGGCCGGGATAAGCGAGGTGAGGATAGCGGCATGCGGGTCGGCGTGGCACGCGGGCATGATAGGCCAGTATGTCATCGAAGACCTTGCCGAGATCCCCGTTAAGGCAGAACTCGCCTCGGAATTCAGATATAAAAAGATGCTGATAGACAAGGACGCGCTTGTGATCATCATTTCACAGTCCGGCGAGACGGCAGACTCGCTCGCGGCTTTGAGGGCGGCAAAGGAGAGAGGTATTAGGACGCTGGGCGTTGTGAATGTTGTTGGCTCCACGATCGCAAGAGAAGCTGACAACGTGCTGTACACTCTCGCAGGCCCTGAGATCGCCGTAGCGACGACAAAGGCATACAGCACACAGCTTATAGCCATGTATGCCATCGCTGCAGGCATCGCAAAGGCCAAGGGCAGGATCGATGACAGCGATTACAGGCATTATATAGCCGAGATGCAGGAACTTCCGGGCAAGATAGAGCGCGTTCTTGAGAACAAGGAGCGCATACAGTGGTTTGCCTCGAAGTATTCGAATGCCCACGATGTCTTCTTCATAGGCAGAGGTCTAGACTACGCTGTCAGTCTTGAGGGCAGCCTCAAGATGAAGGAGATAAGCTATATCCACAGCGAGGCATACGCTGCCGGAGAGCTCAAGCACGGGACGATAAGCCTCATAGAGGACGGGATACTGGTCATCGGCATCCTGACGCAGGAAGACCTGCTTGAAAAGACTGTAAGCAATATGGCAGAGTGCAAGGCTAGGGGCGCCTACCTCATGGGAGTCACCACTAACGGCAACTACAGCGTTGAGGATTCGGTCAACTTCACGATATACGTGCCTGCTGCTGATGAACACTTCACGGGCAGCCTCGCGGTGATACCTCTGCAGCTTCTCGGATACTACCTCAGCGTGGCAAAGGGGCTCGATGTAGACAAGCCGAGAAACCTTGCAAAATCAGTGACTGTAGAGTAAAATTTCATAGGTTAGAAGTGCTTAAAACTCCCCGTTCACAGCGCTGTGACGGGGAGCTTTTCGAAAGGAAAAACAGTATGGCAGAAAACAAGATACTCATAGTCGACTTCGGGGGTCAGTACAATCAGCTGATCGCGAGAAGAGTACGTGAAAGCGGAGTGTATTCTGAGATCATCGGCTTCGAGTCGGTGACTCTTGACCACGTACGCAGCTTTGATCCGAAGGGCATTATTTTTACCGGCGGACCTCAGAGCGCTTACGGAGAGGGCGCACCTTCGATAGATGACGGCATCTTCGAACTCGGCGTTCCGGTGCTGGGCATCTGCTACGGAGCTCAGCTCATGGCATACCGCCTCGGAGGCAGTATAGAGTCTGCTCCGACGAGCGAATACGGCCGCACCGAAGTCACCGTTACAGGCAAGGACGGCATCCTTAAGTCAGCCGATGACGTAAACGTATGCTGGATGAGCCATACTGACTATATAAGCGCTCCGCCTGCGGGCTTTACCGTTACGGCTCACACGGACGACTGCCCGGTCGCTGCGATGGAAGACAGAAGCAGGGGCTTTTATGCCGTGCAGTTCCATCCGGAGGTCAACCACACAGAGCACGGAGCTGAGTTCATCAGAGACTTTGTGCTGAATGTATGCGGCTGCGCCCAGGAGTGGAAGATGGACTCATATGCGGAGACGCAGATAGCAGCGATCAGGGAGAAAGTGGGAGACGGCAAAGTGCTTCTCGCTCTATCGGGTGGTGTAGATTCATCCGTGGTCGCCGCTCTGCTCGCTAAGGCGATAGGACCGCAGCTGACCTGCGTATTTGTCGATCACGGTCTTATGAGAAAGAACGAAGCTGATGAGGTAGAATCCATATTCGGCAAAGAGGGCAAGTTCGACCTCAACTTCATCAGGGTCAATGCTGCAGAGAGATACTATAAAAAGCTGGCCGGTGTTACAGAACCTGAGAGAAAGCGCAAGATCATCGGTGAGGAGTTCATCAGGGTCTTCGAAGAGGAATCGAAAAAGATCGGTGCTGTTGACTATCTCGCGCAGGGAACGATATATCCGGATATCATCGAGAGCGGACTCGGAAAGTCTGCAGTCATAAAGTCGCATCACAATGTTGGCGGACTTCCTGACTATGTGGACTTCAAGGAGATAATCGAGCCTCTCCGCATGCTCTTCAAGGACGAGGTAAGGCAGCTCGGAAGAGAGCTCGGACTGCCTGAATACCTTGTAACAAGGCAGCCGTTCCCGGGACCGGGACTCGGAGTAAGGATCATCGGCGAGGTAACGGCAGATAAGGTAAAGATCGTCCAGGATGCTGATGCCATCTACAGAGAAGAGATCGATAAGGCAGGTCTGGCAGGGGAGATAAGCCAGTACTATGCAGCTCTTACAAACATGCAGACCGTAGGCGTTATGGGCGATTTCAGAACATACGACTACGCGATCGCACTGAGAGCAGTCATCACATCTGACTTCATGACAGCGACTGCCGCGGAGATCCCATGGGATGTGCTGCAGAGAGTCATGACACGCATCGTAAATGAAGTGGATCACGTAAACCGCGTATTCTACGACCTGACGAGCAAGCCGCCTGGGACTGTCGAAATGGAATAAATATTGAAAGTCCGGAACCCGGCATAAACACTGGGTTTTCGGACTTTTTCTATGTCTCGTGAGTACATTTTGAGTACACTTTTCAAAATTATTCCGTTTCAGAGTCGGCATCATCGCCGTGATCACAGGTCTTATCCAGTTTCTTCTGAGACGCCTGCAGGTCCAGCTCGATCTGCTCCAGCATCTCCCGAAAATCATCAGCGACATATTTCTCATCTTCAGAAGAATTTCCTTTTGTCAGCAGTTCCTGATCCTTCAGATATCCTTCACGGTATAAACCTTCCCAACGAATAAAATCAGACAGGACAGATGAATCTGTCACTTTTAGTGCTGGCAGCATATTCCTATTCTCATCTTCCTGACCAGCCACAGCAAAATACTGCGAGAGTACCGGGAGCAGGCGGATGCAGCATTGCTCTTCTTTGAAGGCACCATATCTGTCTTTCGGACCATCAACCTGAA